>Ga0209395_1000120_pt1 | contig 124067 bp, 111 predicted proteins | sample GOMGulsemesocosm_3_FD_184635 | JGI IMG/M metagenome (GOLD analysis project Ga0209395, IMG submission 184635) | Methane-oxidizing microbial communities from mesocosms in the Gulf of Mexico - GOM9D Gulf of Mexico (SPAdes) (version 2) | ecosystem: Environmental > Aquatic > Marine > Cold seeps...
AAGGGTTGCAAATGAACCCATTCAAGAACTGCAAGCCCATGTTGTTCAGTTATACTTAGCAGCTAAAAACAATGAGCCTACGTTAATGTATGCTCATATGGACCAAGCACAGCAATTAATTTCATTACACAAACTTCATCGTGAGCATGAGATTGCGATACTGTACTTCATGGCATCAGGCGTCAATTACCTTACTGAAAAAAAAGACGTCTCTAGTCAAGAGCTTTTCTATTATCAAAAGATATTGGCTTCACCATTTTCAAAGCTTTATAGCAGTTTTTTTTATGACTCTGCTGAGTTTGTTCGAGATAAACTGATCAAACAGCATCATTTTAAAGAAGCAACAGCAAGTATAAAGCCTTGGCAACGTTCCTCATTTGCTAATATTTCTCGTGCTAAAATAACCTATGCTCAAGGCAATAATGAATTAGCGGTAAACTATGCAATTCAAGCTTTCACTGAGGCGAGAATTACACACGCATTGTATGACTCTCTTGATGCTGCGTTATTGTTGGTAAGATATAACAAAAACTCAGAAAAACAGTTTGATGATGTGCAATACATTGAATACATTTTAAAAAACTCGACTAAGCGTTGGCGTAGAATAAATAATGAAATACTAGGCGAGCTAGGATATTGGCGAACATTGTAAATGAGTTAGTGATGTTTGAGTCGATAAAAGCCTATTACAGTACTACTGCAATAGGTCTTAGAATTATTTATGAGTCAGCTACTATTTCAGAAAAATCGAGCCATGCAAACGACCAATAGTCAAAAGCTTCTTTTACTGAAGTAAGCTGTAACTGATGACTACCTTTTTCAAGGAATACTTTATGACGGTTTGATGTTTTGTCATCAATTTCAGGGTCATAATTTAACTGTGTCAACAAGGTGTCGTTTTGCCAAAGTTTAAACATTTCACCTTTTACGCGGCTTCTCCCATAGTAGTTTATGTTATACCAACCGGTTTTTTTCACCACCACTTTAAACGTTGCGCTAACGAGGGGCTGCTCATAACCCGTGTTAAATTTTGAGAAATAATAAAGTTCGGGTTTTTCAGCTGTTGCTTTACTATGAGCCAAAAGTACATTTTTTAATTCACTATTATTATTCATTAAAATTCGCCCTGGTAAGGTTACAACCGAAGGGGGAATTGAATGAGCTGCTTTACTTGGTAAACTCGTTAAAGATTTGGTGACAGCGACAACTTTAAAGCTTCCGCCTAATTTCGGCAACGATACCTTAGTTGAATTAATTTCAGCAGGTAACGTTTGTATTTTATCGTAGTGGCGCTTAAAGTAACCGCCTTGCATATGTGAGTATGGCGTTTTTGATAGGTAAATATAATATGCTGTTACGTCCGGATCTTCTGCAGGCTGCCAGCTTAACTTATATAAATCTTCTTCTGTATTTACTAGTTGTAGTTGTTTTGGTGGGCTTGGTAATTTCTTCCGTTGTGAAAGATGGGATTTTTGCTCTTTTTTGAGTGTCAACTCAAAAATTTTTGTGGATGAGTCGACATTGCTATTATGCCCATCAGCAGCTAAACGAAAGCCCATTAATGCCCAAGGTGTTTCATCTATACGTTTAGTTCGTCCTCTATCTGCGTGTGGCTGTGGAGGAAAATGCCAAGTTTCGTTTCGATGAGAAATATATTCACATTTATTGATATCCATTTCATCAGTTGAACGTTTTTTATACCCTTCATAGAAACATGAACTTAGGTACTGTGATATGTTGCCAACCATATCGTATAACCCAAATGGATTAGGACGATACAAACCAACAATAGAAGTATAAGCCTCACCATCATCACAATTTGCATGTTCAATAAAGCCTACATAACTGGCACCATATTCTTCTGCCGAAAAATACTCTCCTGAGTGATCAGCAAAATTACCATATTTACAGGCTTCTGTTAGATTTGGATCATCACCCCAAAAATATTTACTGGTGGTATTGGCCTTTTCAGCATATTCCCATTCTTGCTCGGTGGGTAAACGATAAGTTGTGCCCGTTTTTTCACTGATCCAAGTTGTATAAGCTGTTGCATCTTGAAACGTTACACAAGTTACCGGTTGATAGTCGTTATTTTGAAATCTATGTTTATCCCAACTTGCCGAACCCTCATTGCTATCGGGGCTATTAAACCAGTTGCTTCCCATGAAGTCGTTACAAGTTTGGCTGGGTTGATATCCACTGGATTCAATAAACTTGCGAAATTCTTTCACGGTTACAGGGTATGTCCCTAATTGAAATTCAGGGAGTGTTACAGAGTGAATCGGTTTTGCTTTGTCTTCACCAGAAACAACTCCCATCATAAAAGTTCCTGCTGGAATATCAGTCATAAGTGGCGCGATATAATCTTGAGCATATACCGGTATTATTACGCTTGAACATAAAAGTAATGTAATAGATTCATTAACAATAGAATTAGTTTTATTTAATTTAAACATCTTTTCTCCTTAAAGTTTCAAGCAGAATAGGAGTTTGCTTTTTATGCGTCCTTATAAAAATCTATTGTTTTTCTAATAAAAATAAAAGAGCACTTAATTTACTGTTTATTAACGATTTGTTGTGTAAATAATGTTTGGTAACTTAATGGGGGTAATCTCATTCGAGACGAGACGAGAAATTTTAAAGTCATTTAATGTCACGTTTGTTTGAATCAATAAAAAATCATCGTCTATCGATTTAAAATCATGGGGGCATTATCTTGCTAGAGAATACTAAAGTGAGCTAACTGTTGCTGATTTGGCTAAATACTTGGAATCGCAGTCAATGCAATAATTACATTTGAGCATTACTTTAGATGTTGTATTAAGCAAACACACGATTAACAAGTGTATCAATAGAAAAATAAAGGTGAAATGTGCTTTTGAAGAGAGGTTATGATTGATATATGCAGAGATGCATGATTGCACCTCTGTATTATGTAACTAACGTAAAGATGATATTACTCTATAAATAGTAATATCTCACTAATGACTTTGTAGTTAACTTGATTATTAATAACCAACTGGAAGTGTGCTTTGTCCAGGTGTTTCTTTCATACGCTGACGATGGGTAAGATTTTTCTTCGCTTGTTCTCTTGCTAAGCGTTGTTGCTTACTAGAACACGTTTTTTTCGAAATACGAGAGCCAGTCACTTTTTTTAATGAACATTTAAGCCCTAGTTTTTTTACAGCTGCACTTATTTCTGCTGCAGAAAATTCTGTTTTCTGCGCAAGACCATTTATGTCATTTTTGGTTAAATTATTATCACTGGTATTAGCGCTTGTTTCTGCGGTTGAATTACAACCAGCAAGAAATATTACGAAAAGAGATGATATTATTACATTTTTCATGACTATTCCTTATCCTTTTTATTAGTATTTGTATTATATGAAATTTGCTAAATGTAATAATTACCTTTTATCACAAATAGTTAATTTAGAAATATACATAATTTGTTTAAGCACTTCTCGTTTGTATTTATGTGATTTTGTAAGTGAATGTTTCGGTCGTGTTCTATTTGTAATTTTAATTGTAATGTTAATTGATTATGGAATTTCTTTTTTTTGTTTACGAACTTTTAACTTTTTATTAACTGAGCGTTGTTAAATATGACAGCTCAAGCCTGCAGAACCTTTAGTTCTACATATAAAAATACAGTTGAAATATCAACACTCACTCTGTAATTACATTTCTTTAATGTCTAGTTAAAAGGAGTAATTTTATTAATTTTGACCACTTTGAGATAGGGCAAATGCTAGTTTATGACTAATTGCATAATTAAAATGTAGTAAATAAAGTGATGTTGGTTTTGAATGTAGATTTAATTTAAAAACAAAAGGCTAACGAAAAGTAGAAGGTTAGCCATTAATTAGTTAGTAAAAACAATCTGTTTAGCTAATTCCCAGCTCGAATTTCAGGTGAGACTCGGCTTTTAGGAGGCCAAATTTATCAATAGTGGTTCAATATATGCCACCAAATATTTAAGGAATACACGCTAAAAGTAATAATTCACGCCAAACATTACATCAATAGTATTAAAAGCTTTGCTAGAAAAATAGGCGTTGTCACTTTGAGGGCCAATATTGATGTTTCCTAAATCAATATAATGTAATGAAACTGTCCAATTTATATTCTTTTTCCAGATGATTTCAGTTCCTAGCCCTAAACCTAAAGTTACTGAGCGATTACGTACTTTTTCTTCAGTATAATTATAGCCATTTCTTACTTTAGCAAAAATATTGTGTTGCAACGATTCAATGCTTACCCCTACAAAAGGTTTTAGGTTTTCGGTTTGCCAAGCCATTATTTTATAATAAAAATCTAAACGAGTAGCTTGGGTATTAATATCTAAGCGAAAATGACCTGGAATATTATTGTGCCTTTGATATTTTTCTGGATCGAGCTCTCCAGAGTCTCCATTTAAGTCAAACCTAAATCGATAACTATATGAAAGTTCAGCGCGCCAGTATTCACTATTATAACCTATAGAAAATAAGGCTCCGCCTACAATATCTGATGTATTATTATCGTCTTTAGAATGGTTTTGATCAGTATATAAAGTAAGAGGCTCTAGATAACTTCCCGATACTTTACCATCACTTAAACTAGAGTGAGCAGCGATTAATTTGGGCGAAATATAAAAGCCGTTATTACTTGTTGGAGATGCGAATGCTTTAGATGCAGCTAAATTGAACATGAAAAGCAAGGAAAATGTTAACCAAGTGACTTTCAACATATTGATAGGGTTTCTCTTTTTATTATTTTTATTAATTAAATAGTAAGCTATTTAATACTTAAGGAACAGCATGTATATGGTTTACATAAACATTTAAATATTAACTCATCTGCTGAGACATAAAGCGAAACTAAACAATTCCAGTATATATGCTAGGTTAAACCTATTTCATTAAGCAAATCAATGTGGCCGTCTCAAAGCTTGTTGAATAACTGTCCTCCCATCTTAATTACTTAGCTTTAATGATTTGAGCCTTATTTATTATGCTTAAGAAGCTTATATAAACTATATTTTTATTTTTAAAGGGTTTTGAGAATAAATAATCTTACATTTTGTTCGTTTAAGGTTTTCTCAAAGAGAAAAATAACTTATGATAAGTTACATTTTGTTAACATTTGTGTTGTTGATTTAGGGGAGGTTAAATTGTTTAAACTATTACTTACTACAGTGATATTAACGGGCACACTAGCTATCAGTGGATGTAAAGGAACTTCTGAGGCTACATTATCAGAGGAGTCTAACGTTCAACAGGAAGTTAATGTTGAAGATACATCATCAGTGGAAGTAAAGGTAGCTAAAAAAAAGTTACCTTGTAAAACAAGCTCACCACCTATTAAAGATAAATCAAAGTTAAAAAAAATGTTAATGGCGAATGGAAGAATTACGCCAGATATGTCAGATGAAATGGCCAACAAGGTTGTTCGCGACTATATAAAGAAAAAGCGGGACGCTTATAAACGTTGTAAAAAGTAGGAATATTATGAATTATAAATTATTATCAAGCATTGCTTTGTTGAGCTGTTCATTATCAGTTTCAGCAGCAACTCAAGTAAACAGCTCTTCACCTGCTGATGCTGGTGTTATCAATAAAGAACAAATTTTATATTGGTTAGAAAAACGTGGTGAACTTGCTACGAATGCTACTGACGCTGAGAAAAAACAGGCGATTAAAGCTTATATCGGTAACGGTAAAGCGTTTGAGCCAAGAAAACTACCTGGTGAGTTTGGTCGACAATATATGTTGAATCAACAAAAACCTTTTGCCGAAAATATTCGCAATAATGCACATTCCAATAAATCAGGTAAATCTCTAGCTCAATCAAATTCAAATAGTGTAGTGACTACAAAAGCAAAAGTTTTGTCGATTATGATTGAATTCCCTGATCATACGGCAAATAGAGATGACTACCCAGTATCTCGCTATAGTGATTTATTATATTCCAACCCCGAGTCCAATGGTGAAATAAAAACAGCCTATCAATATTACCAACAAGAATCAGGTGGCACACTTGATTTTATCGGTGCTTCATTTGGCGAGTGGGTAATGGCTGCAAATAATGCTGCACATTATGGCGCGCACGACGATGATGATAAAGATAAAGATGTTCCTGCATTAGTACTAGAAGCGGTTACAAAAGCAGTTGCTGGTACAGAGTCAACTCCAGGCATTAACTTAGCGGATTATGATTTAGATAACGATGGAGTTATCGATCATGTCATGATTTTTCATTCAAGTATCGGCGAAGAGTCCGGTGGTGGCACTTTAGGTGATGACGCTATTTGGTCACACAGATTTTACGTTTTTGGTGATGACAATAGACCTGTAAGCGTTCCAGGTTCAGATATTAAGCTGTACGGTTATACCATTAATCCATTAAATGCACGTGTAGGTGTAGTATCTCATGAGTTTGGTCATGATTTAGGTGTACCAGATGAATATGATACTGACAGTGGTCAATTTAGTTCGCCAGTAGGTGATTGGTCAATAATGGCGTCAGGTACTTGGGTTGACGGTGGTTCACATCCGTCTGGTTTTAGTCCTTTTGCAAAAGATTATTTCCAAACGCGTTATGGTGGTAATTGGATTAATCAAAAAGTTGTTGAATTAGACCAGTTAACAAGTGAAACGATTAACTTAGTTGCTGCAACGAATCATGATTTGGCAGGAGAAGCAGGCCCTTTTAACCAAGTAAAGGTTAATTTACCTCTTCCTACAACAACCTATGCTCCGTATGAAGGAGATTATCAATTTTACTCAACTGAAGGGCATGATCTGAATAATACAATGTCATTTGACGTGACATTACCAGCTGGTAATTCGGAATTGTCAATGAAAGCTCATTGGGATATTGAAACTGATTGGGATTATTTATTAGTCACCGTAAATGACACAGTGATTGCAGGGAATCATACGCGAGTTGATAATACAGAACATGATGAAATTCATAACTTCATTTCGGATAAGTCATCAGTAATTGATGGCGCAGAGGGCGATAACGGTTGGGTTGATTTGACCTTCGATCTATCTGCTTACGAAAATCAAACTGTTACTATAAAGTTTGAATATATCACCGATACTTATGAAAGTGGCTATGGTTTTGTTGCTGATAACATTAGAGTAATGAATGGTAGTACATCTGTTTTTTCTCATGATGCTGAAGATGAAAGCAATGTAACACTTGATGGCTTTATTCGAACACAAGCATGGAGTATTAATGGGGCTGCTCATAGTTATTTTATACAACTTCGTAACCATACTATAACAGATGAGTATTTAGCTGGTGAAAATTATGAGGAAGGTGTTTTAGTTTGGTACCGTAACCATGCTTTTTCAAATAACCAAGTGAATAATCACCCTGGTCAAGGCTTTATTGGTGTAGTGGATGCAGATCAAGCAATAATTAAGTCAGGTTCAAATATACGCGGAACCTCTACTTTAATTAGAGATGCAGTATTTAGTCGTTATGACCAAAATGCTTTTACTGGTGATAACCACTTAACTGCAATTGGTACTTTTGATGATAAGTTAGATTATTCTACACCGTATCAACCAGAGTCAGGTATTAACACTCCTACCTATGGCCTTACAATGGAAGTTTCAGCACAAGCAAGTAATAGCTCAACAGCTAGTATTATATTGGGCAATAATGGCACTTCTGCTGTCGCTGCAGCTCATAACGGCTTAGCGGTTAACTTTTCAGTGAGCGATACTGATATTGCTAGTGATAGCACTTTTGCTTGGCAGTTAGGCGATAATACAACTTCAACTGCAGCAGAGTTTACTCATACTTATGCCGCAGCGGGTTCATTTGATGTATCTGTAACCTATCAAACGAATTCAGGTGAGAAAACGTTAACTTATAAAGCGGTAGTTGGAGACGCAGTTACCCTAGCGCAAGGCTCTTTAGATCAAGCATTAAATATTACGGGTAAAAGAGTTAATTTTTCCCCTGCGATTAGTGGTGGTGAAGGATCAAAAACATATCGTTGGAACTTTGGTGATGGTAGCGATATTAATCAATCAGAAACGCCGATACACGATTATGAAGAGTTTGGTATATATAATGTAACGTTAACTGTGGTTGATGAAACATTACATAGCTTTGTTTTTACAAGTTCGGTAGTTGTTGAGAATGTGTTAAGTGCGAGTTTTACTAACACTATTTCTAACCTTCTTGTTAATTTTACTGCAACTGCTGCTGGTGGTGATGAAGCTTATACCTATTCATGGGATTTTGGTGATAGTTCTACATTAGGATCAACTCAACGTGTAGCTCATACTTACGGCACGGCAGGAACTTACACTGTAACCCTTACCGTGACAGATGGTACTGGTGAAACTGTTACGAGTTCTAGAGATGTGACTGTTGCAGCAGCTGTAGTTACCCCTCCACCAGCTAAAAAGTCAGGCGGCGGTGGTGGTTCTTTTGGATTATGGTTACTTGCACTTGCGGGTATCTCATTGACTAGAAGAGCAATGAAGTAAACTCAATACTTAATTAAGTAAACATAAGTTAATAAAACGCCAATCTGTTATGCAGGTTGGCGTTTTTTATTTTAATTCCATTCTGCTTTTATAGTAATTAATTTAGTACGTTGAATTTTTTTACAAAACTCTGTTCAGTCAATATTCAGTTTGTTAACCTTAAACTCCATTTATATTTCGTTAAAAACAGAACCTAAGCATGCGTTTATTACAATTTTTAATCCTATTTTTATTACTTCTTATAACCTCTGGCTGTTCTCATAAAAAATTGATGAATGCTGGTAATGATTATTTTAGCCAAGGGCAGTACCAAAAAGCTGTTGAGAAGTATCAAAAAGCATTACTAGAGCAACCGCATGATGAAAAAACGTTAGCTAAACTTAATCAAGCTAAAGCATTGTTTGATGGATGGTTAAAACAAGTTGAGTTTTCAGCTCAACAAGCTGAGCAAAAGCATCAATTTGCGAAGGCACAACTCCTGTATAGCAAATTAGCGAAACATCGAAGTGATCACTTTTATCGTGAGAAACTAATACAGTTACAACAAAGGAATGTAACTGAATTTGGTTTGCGTGTTTATTTAGATATTAAACAGCCAGCATTAAGTCAATCGTTTCTTAACAAATTCAATCATGTTGATTTTAAAAATAAGTCTGCAACTTCCTCAACTTATAAAAATAATGAAATAGCAATGATGTTTTCACTTTCAGACTTTTCTGTTGATACCAGCAAACTTAAAGAGCTGGTTAGTGAACAATATATTAGTGGCTACGAAACAATAGTAAATCCAGCTTACCAAGATATTCAAGACCAAATAGTAGATTTGCGTATGAATATTAAAGAAGTTAGTCATAAGCTGAATAAGCAAGAGTCATTAAAAGAAATGCAAGAAATGGATTTATTACTCCTTGAAAAAGACTTACAAATTGCCTTGTTAAGGCTAGACAAAATCAACAATAAGAATGTGAGTTCTCTTCATCTAAATAATGAAATTAACGATTTACGATCTTTAATTTCTAAGCAACAAAAAAGCCTTGATAAAACTAAAAAGAAAATAGCCAAAACTGTTCGTAAAATGAATAAATACGAGCATAAGCTTGATGCAAAATTTCATCAACTTGAAGATACTCCAGAATTGGCTGACATCGAAGTATATAGTGACTATCAATATACCGTTAATATTACAGAGCAAGTGGCTACTGGTGGACTTACCATGGAAGTAGAGTCAGCTAAAAATGAACGTAGACAACGTCGTTTTGAAATAGCTGTTACTCATGAAGATAAAAGCCATAGAGGGCATAAACGCATAGCGTTAAAAAGTGACCCACTAATATTAAAATCTAATAATGAGCTTAAACCTTTAGTCTTTAAAGAAGCGAGAAAAAAAATCTCTCAGCTTATTGAGAGTGAAATAGGTTTATATCAGCAATCACTTCTTGTTCAGGCAAATAGAGCTAATAATTTGTCTGAACAATTGAATTTAAGACTGTTGGCTAGCATTGTCAGCCAACAACCTTTACCGAGGTACGCTGAGAACAAAGTTAATCAACAACTTAACGCTGAGTTTGGTTTAGGAGGTACGTTTAAAGTAGCGGAGTTATTTATTCGTTAATTAGTCAGGAACTTCTAAATGTGCGGATATCGGTGATTGTTAGAGTTCTTAATTGGACATAAAAAACCCGCTAAACATCGTTTTAATTGATGTTGCGGGTCTTTGTAGGCTTGTATTAAACCTTAATTTGGTGCTCGTTGCTGGACTCGAACCAGCGACACCTTGCATGTCATGCAAGTACTCTAACCAACTGAGCTAAACGAGCAATTAGTTAGCTCAATGAACTAACGAGCGCTATGTTAGCTACCTGAAAAAAGACTTGCAAGTCATTTCATCTATTTACATTTAAATTAAGTGCTGTTTGCTTATTTAACCAACAATTGCATTGTTTTCAGGGCCCTCATTTGAACTGTTACCAGAGTTGTCTTCTAATCGTTTTTGCACTATTTTTAAACGCCAAGCTAAAAATATGGCTGCAGCAGTTAACCCTGAAATAAAGCCAATCCAAAATCCATAAGGACCAATGGGCTCAATTACCCACGAGGTTAACCCTAAGACAAGACCAACTGATAAGCCAACCCCCCAATATGAAACGAAAGTGATGTAGAGTATGGCTTTTGTATCTTTATAACCTCTTAATGCACCGGCAGATATAACCTGAATAGCATCTGAAAACTGAAATAGGGCTGCCAAAAACATTAAGCTGGCAGCAAGTTCAATAACTGGTACCTCTTTAGTATAAATTTCTGCAATTTGAGTTCTAAATATTAAGGTTATAACAGCGGTTACTATTGCAAGAACAAGAGCTAAAATAACAGAGTTCTGACATATTTTTTTTGCTTTTCTATGATCATTGTTACCTATAGCAAAGCCTACTTGAATAGTCACAGCCATGGCTAAGCTCAGTGGCACCATAAAAACTAAACCTGAGAAATTAATAGCAATTTGATGACTTGCCACTACCTCTGCACCTAATGGCGCTAATATAATTGCTACTACAGCAAATAAGCTCACTTCAAATAGTAATGACATTGCAATAGGTACACCAATGGCGAGTATATATTTAATTTCTTGCCAATGTGGCCAGTGAAACTTTTGAAATATAGAAGCGTGTTTTAATTTTTTTGAAACATAACAATAAATAAACATTGAAACGAACATTACCCAATAAACTAATGCTGTAGCAATACCGCAACCTGCACCACCTAAGGCAGGCATACCGAATTCACCATAAATAAAAATATAATTGGCTGGAATGTTAATTAATAAAGCAATAATGCTGATAATCATCGTGGGTTTGGTATGTGATAAACCCTCAGAATAGTTCCTTAAGACTAAATATAAACAAAAGCCCGGCCCACCCCAGACAATGTAACCAAGGTAATCCAACATCAGTTGTTTTAGGTTTGGCTCTAGTACATCACTTTGAGCTATATATGGACTAATAAAATAAAACAGACCAATAAGTGATATCCCCAGTGTTAAAGCAATCCAAGCGGTTTGATAGGTTGCTTTGGCTATCTCATCATATTTCTTAGCCCCTGAAAGTTGCGAAACTATCGCAGCCAAGGCCATGATCAAGCCATATACTGTTAAAATAAGCGGTAACCAAACACTACTTGCTACCGCAACAGCAGCCATGTCAGTTGCACTAACGCGTCCAGCCATTACTGTATCAGCAAAACCCATTAAATTTTGGATCAATTGAGCGATCAAAATAGGATAAGCCAATTTCATTAGGCTTTTAGTTTGGCTAGTAAATTCACTTAATTTCATTGAGGTGTAGTACTTCTTAATTGAGCTTTGTTAGAATCTATATTCTTTATGATAGATGGATAATATATGTTTACTGGTATTGTGCAATCACAAGCTGAAGTAATTTCTGTAGATATTGAAAATAACCTTGCTAGATTGATAATTTCAGTTCAGCCATTGTTTATTACTGAGTTAGCCTTAGGTGCTAGTATTGCTATTAATGGTGTTTGTTTAACCGTAGTTTCTTTTGAGATTGTTGATTCTAACCAAGCAAGCCAATTAGCTTACATCTCATTTGATGTTATTGAAGAAACATTAAAAGTATCTAACTTATCAAAGTTAAAGGCAGGGGATTTAGTCAACATTGAACGCTCATTAAAATTTGGAGATGAACTTGGTGGTCATGTTGTAAGTGGGCACGTTCATTGTCAGGCTGCTTTAATTGATAAACAAGAAAGTGATAGTAACTGCAGTCTGTTTTTTAATTGCCATTTACAATGGGGACGATATATTCTTGATAAAGGTTTTATCAGTATCAACGGTATTAGTTTAACGGTTGGAAAAGTTAACTCTGATGAATCGTCTACTACTTTCTCAGTGCATTTGATCCCTGAAACGTTGGCAAGAACTAATTTATCAAGCTTGTTAATAGCCGATAAAGTAAATATAGAGTTTGATCAACAAACCATTACTATAGTTACTACGCTTGAAAGAATGAAATTATCGGCAACTTAATGCTTAGTTAGAATACCTGCTCATCATCACTATCAACGGCTAATTGAATTTTCTGACGGTATTCATCAATATGCATGTTTAAGTGAACATCTTTGCAACAAGAGGGGCATTCATCGTAATAATCTTGATCACCTAACGAGGTATCAAGCATCACAAACATATGGTGACCACAATGAGGGCAAGTGATCCGCTGTTGCTTTACTTGTTGTAATTTATCTTCTGGATATTGAGTATCTTGGGGCATGTTGCCTCCTAGATGTAATTAAATAATTAATTTAGTCACTTTTAGTATGGACATTTTTAATAAAAGTGCGAGTAAACTCACGTTTTTCACCATTCAGTTTTCTGAGCATTATTCTGTATCAAGCTGAGCATTAATTTTATTAATGTAATGATAATATTCTCGACAAAGTCGCTTTAGACTGCTCGATATAAACTCCACCAAATAAATTTGCATGATTGAGAATGTGATAGAAATTGTAGATGGTTCTTCTGTATTCATAACCTTCATCTAAGGGTAAAACATCTTGATAACCTTGATAAAATTCAGAAGGTAATTGACCAAAGAGTTCTGTCATCGCAATATCCACCTCCCGATCACCATAATAACAAGCGGGGTCAAAAATTACCGGCGTATGCTGACAAAACCCCATGTTACCTTGCCAAAGGTCACCATGAACTAATCGGGGGGTAACTTGATGGTGTAATAATGCGTCATGACAAACTTGAGCGATATGGTCGATATTACCGAGTCGAATCGATTTTTCACTCAGCAGTTGTAATTGCCAAGCAATGCGTTGCTCAGCAAAGAATGTCCGCCAATTACTTTGCCAAGCATTAGGTTGCAGGGTATCGCCGATGTAATTGTCATGTTGCCAACCAAATTGACCATGAGCAGAGTCTTTATGCATAAGGGCAAGTTGTTCACCTAACTGATACCAATCATTAGATGCTGGCGTTTCAAATGGAATATAGTTTAAGACTAAAAAACTCTTATCGAGAGTAGTTCCCGTGGTAATAACTTCAGGACAAGATATATGTTGGGAAGATTTTATCTGTTCAAGTGCATAAGCTTCAGACTCAAAATGACTTAAATGATCTTTGTTATTTATTTTAACAAAGTAGTTTTGATTATAGTTACTGATCCAATAGCTAAGGTTGATGTCACCACCAGTTGCCAATTTTTTGTGTTTTATTTCAAACGAACTATCTATGCTTTCTTGAATTGAACGTTGAATCGTCTGCCACATGTAACTCACCAACTTGTCAGTCAAACTAGTTACAGTATAGTAAAAAAGATGATTTATGGATCGATGATGAGATGCTTAATTTTATTTTCGATACCATCCCACTCTTTGGCATCAACAGGAGGTGCTTTTACTTCTGTGATCCTTGGCCATATTTTGGCTAATTCTGCGTTAAGTTCAATAAACTCTTTTTGATGCTCAGGTACATTATCTTCTTGATAAATGGCTTCTGCCGGACATTCAACAGGGCATAAATCACAATCAATGCAATCATCGGGACTGATCACTAAAAAATTAGGCCCTTCAAAAAAGGCATCGGCGGGGCATACAGCTACACAGTCAGTGTATTTACATTGGATACAATTGTCGGTAACTACAAACGCCATAACGTTCTCTTTTTAGGGAAACTTAATTGAACTTGAACTGTTTTCGCGCCAATCATACCTAGCTTCGTAATAATTTCAATTGTTCATTTAACTGAGGGGTATGTTCAGGTAAAATGCGAAAAATTTCCACTTATTCTCTTTTGGAACCGCTTTATGTTGCGTTTAACCAATATCCAATTAGCGCTTGATCATCAAGAAGACCAACTTAAACAAGCCATTCTTGATAAATTATCAATTTCTGCTGATCAATTACTCGACTTTACCGTATTTAAACGCGGGTATGATGCACGTAAAAAATCCAAAATATTATTAATTTATACACTTGATGTTAACACAACGATTAACGAAGAATTATCAGAAAAATTTTCTAAGGATAACCAAGTAAAAGCGACACCTGATATGCGCTATAACTTTGTGGCAAAAGCGCCTGATGCCTTGACGCAGCGTCCTGTAGTGATTGGTTTTGGTCCTTGTGGTTTATTTATAGGTCTAGTGTTGGCGCAAATGGGGTTTAAACCTATTATTTTAGAGCGCGGCAAAGAAGTGCGTCAACGAACTAAAGACACCTTTGGTTTTTGGCGTAAGAAAATATTAAATACTGAGTCAAATGTGCAGTTTGGTGAAGGGGGCGCAGGTACGTTTTCTGATGGGAAATTATATAGCCAAGTAAAAGATCCAAAGCATTACAGCCGTAAAGTATTACATGAATTTGTTGAAGCTGGTGCGCCAGAAGAAATTTTGTTTGTGAGTAAGCCTCATATTGGTACGTTTAAATTAGTGACTATGATCGAGCAAATGCGCGCTAAAATTATCGAACTGGGTGGTGAAATTCGCTTTGAACAACGTGTGGATGAATTTCATTTTTCAAAAGCTACAGATGCAGATGATAAAAAACGTATTTGCGGTTTAACACTCGCCAGTGGTGAACGCATTGATACTAATTATGTTGCCTTAGCAATAGGACATAGTGCTCGTGATACGTTTGAAATGTTAATAAAGAACAAGGTCTCGGTAAAAGCTAAACCATTCTCGGTTGGCTTTCGTATTGAACATGAACAGTCAGTGATAGATGAAGCACGTTTTGGTAACAATGCAGGTAACCCAATATTAGGCGCGGCAGATTATAAACTTGTACATCATTGTAAAAATGGTCGTAGTGTTTATAGTTTTTGTATGTGTCCTGGCGGTACTGTGGTTGCCGCTGCATCAGAAGAAGGGCGCCTAGTTACCAATGGCATGAGTCAGTATTCACGGCATGAGCGTAATGCTAATAGTGCGATTGTAGTAGGTATTGAACCAAGTGATTTTGCCAATAAAGATGATGCGTTAGATGTATTGTCAGGTATTGAATTTCAACGTCGTTTAGAAGAAACCGCGTTCAAATTAGGTGGTGAAAACTACGATGCGCCGGTACAGCTTGTTGGTGACTTTATCGCAGGACGAAAAAGTGGTGAGCATGGCGAAGTCACGCCGTCTTACAAACCCGGTGTTAAATATTGTGATTTGAGTGAAACTCTACCTGCTTATGCCATTGATGCGATTCGCGAAGCTTTACCAGCCTTCGAGCGTAAAATTAAAGGTTTTTCAATGAGTGACGCCACATTAACTGCAGTTGAAACGCGAACATCTTCTCCTATTCAAATTACTCGAGATAAAGAAACTATGCAAAGCCTCAATGTTGAGGGACTTTACCCCGCAGGTGAAGGTGCAGGTTACGCAGGCGGCATATTATCAGCGGGTATCGATGGCATTAAAGTTGCCGAAGCTATGGCCTTAGCCATGATGGAAAATAGTTAGAGAGTTTTAGCTGCTAAATTTTTTCTTTAATAAATGGTAGCGATTGTTGCTGCCATTTATCTAGCGGTAATTGTTGTTGAATATTAGCTAAGGTTTTCCAGATAGATTTTAACATCATGTTATTAACCAACCACTGTGGTATTGAACCTCGTACATCAACAATAAAAGCATATTCAATCGAAATCCTGTTGTCGCTAATTGGCGTGATCAACCAATGAGCAGATAATACTTTAATTTTAATACTTTTAGATTTGTCTGTTGAACCATTATTTTCCTCGACGATATCTTTAATTTCAATGCCTAATGAGAGATCTTTATTTTGCCAATAACGCGAGTGGACAATCATCTCTCTACTTTTTATCGGCCAAAAACCTTTAAATTCTGTTTTAAAAATATGATTGTAGTTATCAATTGTTTGTAAAACTTCACATTGTTTAACATTATCAAGCCACTGATGTGTGTTTGTTGGATCTTGTAAAAAAATTAAAAAAGCTGATAGTGACGAATTAACTTGGCTTGTTGATTTGATTTCAATTAAGTTTTGATGATTGGTTTTCCGGTAATGTACTTGCGAATGGGCATTTTCTTTCCACAGTATCCAACTTGCCTTATTTGCTATTTCTTGAGCTTGCGAATTGAAAATAGGAAGGATCAAGTAGAGTAAAAATATTACTGAGATTAAATTAATCTTTCTAACTGGAAAAAAGTTGAATTTTGCTGACAAGTTATCGCCTCTAGCCATTGCAAATATAGGGGAATTCCCCTATATTCTCGTGCTTGAATTGTTTCTATAAAGAAGCAATCACATTAAATTAAATTCATTATACCTATTTTTTATTAGAGATTAGGTATTAAGTATCAAATAAAATCAAGCGACGCTTCGTATGCGGCCGCCACTGACAAAGGAAAATTCATGCCTGTAATAACTCTCCCTGACGGTTCACAACGCTCTTTCGACAATGCGGTATCTGTAATGGATGTTGCTCTTGATATTGGACCTGGCCTTGCTAAAGCAACCATTGCTGGTCGTATTGATGGTAATCTTGTTGACGCTTGTGAATTAATTACTCAAGACGCATCTTTGCAACTTATTACCAATAAAGATAGCGAAGGCCTTGAGATCATCCGTCACTCTTGCGCACATTTATTAGGGCATGCAATAAAGCAATTATACCCAAATGTTAAAATGGCGATTGGCCCAACGATTGATAATGGTTTTTATTATGATATCGACCTTGATGAGTCAATTACTGAAGATGATTTAGTTAAGCTTGAAAAGCGCATGACTGAACTTGCTCGTACTGGGTATCAAGTTGAGAAGAAAGTTGGTACTTGGCAAGATGCCTACGATGCATTTTCTGAACGTGGAGAAATCTACAAATTACAAATTCTTGATGAAAATATTGAGAAAACTGACACACCGGCTTTATATCATCATCAAGAATATATCGACATGTGTCGAGGTCCTCACGTACCAAGTATGCGTCATTGTCATCATTTTAAATTAATGAAAGTTGCAGGTGCTTATTGGCGTGGTGATTCAGATAACAAAATGTTGCAACGTATTTACGGTACAGCATGGGCAGATAAAAAGCAGCTTAAAGCTTATATCGTACGTTTAGCTGAAGCTGAAAAACGTGACCATCGTAAAATAGGTAAAACATTAGACTTATTTCATTGGCAAGAAGAAGCGCCGGGTATGGTGTTTTGGCATAACGATGGTTGGACTATTTATACTGAGTTAGAAAAGTTTGTACGTGAAAAATTACGTGAATACGATTACGACGAAGTAAAAGCGCCAATGATGATGGACAGAAGTCTTTGGGAAAAATCAGGTCATTGGGATAAATATGCCGACGGTATGTTTACTACAACGTCTGAAAAACGTGAATACGCGATTAAGCCGATGAACTGCCCAGGTCACGTACAAATTTTTAATCAAGGTTTAAAGTCGTACCGTGATTTACCACTACGTATTGCTGAATTTGGCTGTTGTCACCGTAATGAACCGTCAGGATCTTTACATGGGTTAATGCGAGTTCGTGGCTTTACTCAAGATGATGCACATATTTTCTGTATGGAATCACAAGTTCAAGCAGAAGTGACTAAGTGTATCGAAATGGTATACGACGTTTACGGTTCATTTGGTTTTGAAGATATTGTAGTTAAGCTTTCTACTCGTCCTGAAAATCGTATTGGTAGTGATGAAATTTGGGATAAAGCAGAAGCTGGGCTTGCTCAAGCATTAACAGATGCGGATATTAAATTTGAATATTTACCAGGTGAAGGGGCTTTTTACGGTCCTAAAATTGAATTTACCTTAATGGATTGTTTAGGTCGTGCTTGGCAGTGTGGAACTGTACAATTAGATTTTGCTTTACCAGAGCGTTTAGGCGCAACTTATGTAGGTGAAGATAATGAAAGGTACATTCCGGTCATGATCCATCGCGCAATTTTGGGTTCACTTGAACGTTTTATTGGCATTTTGATTGAAGAGTATACGGGGAAATTTCCAACTTGGTTATCGCCTACTCAAGCTGTAATTATGAATATTACCGACAAACAGAGCGAATATTGTCAAATAATTGCAAAAAAACTGAAAGAAAATGGATTTAGAGCAAAACTAGACTTGAGAAATGAGAAGATAGGCTTTAAAATCCGCGAGCACACTTTGAAGCGTGTTCCATATTTATTAGTTGTTGGTGATAAAGAAATGGAAGCGGGTGAAATTGCAATACGAACTCGAAGTGGTGAAGATTTAGGAAAAGTGTCTGTTGATAACTTTATTGCGCAATTAACTGATGAAGTTAAAACGCGTAAGTAGTAAACGGGCATTATAATATTTTAATTAATTACGCTATAAAATTATTTATACTGTAATTGGCAATATATAAGTTAATAAAAAAAGTTCTTTGGAGGAACATGGCTATTAAAGGTGGACAACGAGGCGGGCAAAAAGAGCCAGCACATCGTTTAAATGAGTTAATCACAGGTATTCCAGGCAATGAAGTTCGTCTAATTAAATTTGACGGCGAGGCAGGTGGCATAGTTTCATTAGATGAAGCTATGGACCAAGCGGATGAAGCAGGTGTAGATCTTGTTGAAATTAGCCCAACAGCTAAACCTCCTGTTCTTAGAGTTATGGATTACGGAAAGTTCCTTTACGAAAAAAGTAAAGAACAAAAAGAACAGCGTAAAAAGCAGAAACAAATACAGGTTAAGGAAATTAAATTCCGTCCTGGTACAGATGAAGGCGATTATCAGGTTAAATTACGTAACCTGAAACGCTTTTTAGAAGGTGGCGATAAAGTGAAAGTAACTTTACGTTTCCGTGGTCGTGAAATGGCTCACCAACAACTTGGTTTAGATCTTTTAACTCGCGTTAAAAATGATTTAGAAGAACTAACTGTAGTTGAATTCTTCCCGCGTAGAGCGGAAGGAAGACAAATGGTGATGGTATTAGCACCTAAAAAATAATCAATATCTGGTATATGCAAGTAGCTAATTTTAATTGACGTTTAGTTAATAATTGTTAGCTCACCAATATTGTTTTTAACGGGTAAACTTAGGCTTGAAAGTAAAATCTACGCTTAATAGCAAGATTTTCGCCTAATTTACTAAATTTCAATGGCAATGTGGAGTATTTTTCAATGCCTAAAATGAAAACAAACAGTGGTGCTGCAAAGCGCTTCAAAAAAACAGCTAATGGCTACAAGTTCAAACAAGCTGGTCTTCGTCATATTTTGACTAAGCGCCGTACTAAAGTAAAACGTCACCTTCGTGCAAAAAGCATGATTGCAGCGTCTGACATTAAGTCAGTTAAAAAACTTTTACGTCACGGTTAATAGGAGAGATAGAAAATGGCAAGAGTAAAACGCGGCGTTGTAGCACGTGCACGTCATAAAAAAGTTCTTAAGCAAGCGAAAGGTTACTACGGTGCTCGTAGTCGAGTTTATCGTGTTGCTTTTCAAGCTGTAACTAAAGCTGGCCAATACGCTTACCGTGACCGTCGTCAACGTAAACGTCAATTCCGTCAACTTTGGATTGCTCGTATAAACGCAGCAGCTCGTCAAAATGGTTTATCTTACAGCCGTTTCATTTGTGGTCTTAAAAAGGCTGCTATTGAAATCGATCGTAAGATCCTTGCTGACATTGCAGTATACGACAAAGCAGCATTCACATTCTTAGTTGAAAAAGCGCAAGCTTCTTTAGCTGCATAGAATTGAAATAAAGCTTTAAATAGATAAGGACGCCCTAGGCGTCCTTTTCTTTTTTAATCATTATTACTTGTCCTTTAGCTAAATTTTTGCGTTTTAAAGTACTCACTAATAGTTATTAGCTCCGTGCTTTAACCTTGAAATTTAACTAAATTCCTTCGTAAAAATGCATTAAAATAATTTTATTAATTATACCGAATACTATTTTATTCACTCAGATGAACACTAAAGATATTATTCGCTACAATTAATTATATTTTTAACATCAATACTAAACTTAAGGTGAAACCCCATGAGTCTTGCAGATCAAATTTTAGCAGTAAATAATGATTTACCTATTCGTACTGACGCTCCCGTTCACAGCGGTAAAGTGCGTAGTGTTTATTGGTTAACCGATGCTGACAGTAAACGTTTAATCCAAGAAAAGGGTTATGATGTTGCAGATGATACCCCGTTAGCTATTATGGTCATCAGTGATCGTATCTCTGCATTCGATTGTATTTGGCAAGGTGAAGGCGGTATGAAAGGTGTGCCAGGTAAAGGCGCAGCATTAAATGCGATTTCTAACCACTGGTTTAAATTATTTAAAGAACAAGGGCTTGCAGATAGCCATATTCTTGATATTCCACACCCGTTTGTTTGGATTGTGCAAAAAGCAAAACCAGTAATGATTGAAGCGATTTGTCGTCAATATATTACCGGTTCAATGTGGCGTTCATATGTAAAGGGTGAACGTGAATTCTGTGGTATTGAAATAAGTGAAGGTTTAACGAAAGACTCAAAATTACCTGAGTTACTACAAACACCTTCAACTAAAGGTATTTTAGAAGGCATTCCTGGTGTACCAGCGGTTGATGACGTTAATATTACGCGCAAAAATATTGAAGATAACTTTGAAGCTTTTAATTTTAAATCACTTGATGATATTACTTTGTACGAAAAATTATTAACTGAAGGATTTGATGTTATTTCTGATTCTTTAGCAAAGCTTGATCAAATTTTTGTCGATACAAAATTTGAGTTTGGTTATGTAAAAGATAAATCAGGTAATGATAAACTTATTTACATGGATGAAGTTGGCACGCCAGATTCTTCACGTATTTGGGATGGCGAGCATTATCGTGGTGGTAAAGTGGTCGAAAATTCAAAAGAAGGCTTCCGTCAGTTATTACTAGCTCATTTTCCTGATGCTGATATTTTGTTAAATAAAGATCGTATGACGGAGCGTGAAGCACTTGCTCGTGATAATGAATTACCCGTATCGGTATTAATGGATGTTTCAAACACCTACACACAAATTGCTGAAAAAATTACTGGTGAGAAAATCGTTTTATCACAGAATCCTAAAGCGGAAATTATTAGCATTCTAAAAGAGCAATATCAGTTAGTAGATTAGCTTAATCAAGATCTACACATTTTAATTTGTTAAAACCAGCCAGTCGGCTGGTTTTTTTTATAACAATGACTAATAGATATGCTTATTTCAAAATAGACTGCGTGCTAGCGACAAAAAAGTCAAACGTTAAGGGCTCAGCTAATAAAGCTTCATCAACTTTATATTCAATGAAACCAGTGTGAGTAAAAAAGTTATGCAATTCTGTTTGCCTTAAACTTTTTTCAGTCAAGTTAAGTAATTGATAGTATGCTTTGCTATGTTCTTCTTCACAGTCTTGTGGATCAACAAACTTATCCATTGGCATACTCAATACAGTAATTGACTGTGCTTTATTATGCTCTTCAACGATTTGTTTTAACAAATATGTGGCAATACCTTGTTTTCTATATTCAGGTAGCACGCTAATTGCTTCAAGCATGATATGTGTTTGTGCTTTTTTAATATTAGGCTTTATGCTCAATAAGGCACAAAGTTCAGCTGATAAGTTCTGACCTTTAAAATACAGGTTTAGTGGTATTTCCCAATCGGTATTTTCATCATCACTGTCAATTTGTGCATAACTTGCTAATGCATCTCTATGCTTATTCAGTGTAAGTAACTCAATTTCAGCTTTTGCAATTACCTCACCACTCTCATTTTTAACATTAATTTCTTGTGACAACTGCCATTCAAATACTGTTTTAATTACTGGTTGTTTAAATTCTATCGATAACTTCATTATTTATCAGCAAAATAACTCTAAAAGTATTCCTTTGCTGCCTTGTTGCGTTTTCTTGATGAGGTATATTTTCTCCTAAATACCTTGATAAGTCATGCAAATTAATTGGTACTTGATACAGAGTTCATTTAATAACTTATTACTTTAATCTAACTAATAATAATTTAATTGCTCAATGGAGTGCAATTTGCTTCTATTTTTGCATTTTGCAACACCTCGTTAGGGGATGTTTTATCTTATGCTTTGTAACCAATTGAAAATTAATAGTTTTAAATGGTGGGAATAGATTGTGCACAATCACCTTTAGGTTTTTAATATAAAGGTGATTGTTATGATTTATCCAATTATTCTAGCAGGTGGTTCAGGTACACGTTTATGGCCTGTATCTCGCTCTCTTTACCCTAAACAATTTATTAATCTTTATGGAGATAAAAGTCTATTGCAGCATACCATTACACGTTTATCAGGTATGAACTTAGAAACACCAATAGTAATTTGTAATGAAGAGCATAGGTTTATTGTAGCTGAGCAACTTAAGCAAATACAAAGCAAAGCAATCATTGTATTAGAACCCGAAGGTCGAGATACCGCACCTGCGATAACACTAGCTTCCATCATAGCTCAAGCTAAATCTAATAATGTAGATCCAACCTTACTTGTGCTTTCTGCAGACCATTGTATTAAGGATGAAATTGGCTTTCAACAATCAGTTGAGGTTGCTATTGAACAAACTGAAGCCGGTAAAATAGTTACTTTTGGTGTTATGCCTTCTTCTGCGCATACTGGTTATGGATATATTCATAAAGGTTTTAATATTTCTGATAACAAAGTTTTTGATGTTAAAGAATTTGTAGAAAAGCCTGTAGAAAGTATTGCGGAAGAATATTACCAAAGTGGGGATTATTTTTGGAATTGTGGCATCTTTATGTTCCGTTCCAGTGTCATTTTGTCTGAAATTAAACTGTTCCAACCTGAAATATTAAAGTATTGCCATAATGCCCTAATTGACATCAGTTTTGATGATGACTTCATTCGACTTGGCAATGAAAGCTTTAGAAAATGTCCAAGCAAGTCTATTGATTATGCAGTTATCGAGCATACTGCAAAGTCTGTAGTAGTCGTGCTAGAAAGTGAATGGCACGACGTAGGTTGTTGGTCATCATTGTGGAAGTTAACTGATAAAGATACTCAAGGCAATGTAGCGAGCGGAAACGTTATTATGCAACAGACAAAAAACAGCTTAATACGCAGTGATTATCGGCTAGTGGCTACCCTAGGTGTAGAAGATATTATTGTTGTTGAAACTCATGATGCTGTTTTAATCGCTAATAAAAACAATGAACAAGAGCTTAAGAAGTTAGTTAATCAACTTAAAGATAAAGGGTTTTCTGAATACCAGCATCATAGGGAAGTTTTTCGTCCTTGGGGGAAATATGACTCAATAGATCAAGGAGGACGCTATCAAGTTAAGCATATCACTGTTAAGCCCGGAGAGAAGTTGTCAGTTCAAAAACATTTACATAGGGCAGAGCATTGGACTGTTGTTCGTGGTACAGCGCATGTGCAAAATGGCGAAGAAGTCTCTCTATTAACAGAAAACCAGTCAACATATATTCCTATAGGAGCAACTCATAGCCTAGAGAATAGAGGGAAAATCACCCTTGAGATCATTGAAGTTCAAACAGGTACATACCTTGGTGAAGATGACATCATTCGTTATGAAGATATTTATGGGCGAAATATGGAGACTATCAAATGCAAAATTTAAATTGTTTTAAAGCATACGACATCAGAGGTGAAATTGGCTCTGAGTTAAATACTGATATTGCTTGTCGAATAGGGAAAGCTATGGCGATATTCTTACAAGCTCGGTTAATTGTGATAGGTGGTGATTGCCGTTTATCAACGCCTGAATTAAAAACAGCAGTTATAAAAGGTATCAGAAGTGTAGGATGTGGAGTAGTTGACATAGGGGTTTGTGGAACAGAAGAAATCTATTTCGCAACTACATACTTAGAAGCAAGTGGGGGAGTTATGATAACTGCAAGTCATAACCCTCGCAATTTTAATGGTATGAAGTTAGTTCGTGAGAATAGTAAGCCAATTAGTAGCGATTCAGGCTTGATGAATATAAAAGAATTAGCTGAAAATACTAATGTAATGGCTGATGAAACTCTTGGAAGTTTTATTGAACTCTCTACTGAAGATGCATACCTTGAACACATTTTGAATTTTATTAAGTTTAAAAATTTTAAACCTCTAAAGGTTGTGGTCAATGCAGGTAATGGGGTTGCAGGGCATATTATAGATGGTATTCAAAGATCATTTTGGCAGCATAAAGTACCCATTGAGTTTTATAAAGTCAATCATCAACCAGATGGTGATTTTCCAAATGGCATCCCTAATCCACTTTTACCAGAAAACCGTGGAATAACTCAAGATGCCGTGATAGCTCATCAAGCTGATATGGGATTGGCATGGGATGGAGATTTTGATCGCTGCTTCTTTTTTGATGAAAAAGGTACATTTATTGAGGGGTATTATATTGTAGGTTTACTTGCACAACTATTTTTAAAAAATAACCCAAAAGAAAAAATCATTCATGATCCTAGGTTAGTTTGGAATACTGAATATATTGTTCAACGTAGTGGCGGGGTGTCTGTAGAAACTAAAGCAGGCCATGCTTTTATTAAAGAGCGAATGCGAGAGGAGAATGCAATTTACGGTGGTGAAATGAGTGCTCATCATTATTTCCGTGATTTTTATTATTGTGATAGTGGTATGATCCCTTGGTTGATTGTTGCAGAGTTAATGTGTTTATTACAACAGCCATTATCTTCCCTTGTAAGCGAACAAATTCAAAGGTTCCCATCTTCTGGAGAAATCAACAGGCAAGTTAACAATCCAGATTTAGTGATTAACAAAGTCAGTCAGCATTTTTATAATTCTGCTTTAGAAGTGAAAAATATCGATGGACTATCAATGTCTTTTTCTCATTGGCGATTTAACCTAAGAAAATCAAATACAGAGCCTTTATTACGGGTAAATATTGAAACGAATGGGGATAAAGTTTTACTTTTAACTAAAACTGATGAGCTATTACATTTAATTGACTCAATATAATCCCATAAGTGATTAAATTAACTATAATAATTCTAGGACGCTTTAATGGCATAAATTATTATATAAGTTTTGATCTTATGGTTAATAAAATAACAAGCTTATCATTTATTTTTAACATTACTTTTTTGCTTAGTTATACCTTTTCCTGGATGGTGATGGCAGAAAAGAATTATTCTATTTATATAGATGCAGACTTCAGTAGTAGCCAAGCATCTAGTTTAGCTATTAAACAAGGAATAACGACAGCTTTAGCTGAAGTCAATAATGAAATTCAAGGCTTTAAATTTAATATTGTCATTAAAGATCATCGAGCAAATTCACTGCGAAGTAAGAAAAATCTCGAAAATTATTTAGAAAACGATAAAGCTTTGTTTATTTTTTCTGGCTTGCATTCACCACCACTACTATCAAATAAGTCCTTTATAAATGAAAATGAAATACTGATGTTTTCTCCTTGGGCTGCTGCAGGCCCGATCACAAGAGCTGATAAAAGTAGTAATTGGATTTTTCGGCTCTCTATTGATGATACCAATGCAGGGGCATTCATTGTAAAACGAGCTTTAGCAGAGGGATTTACTAAACCTTATTTACTCCTTGAAGATACCGGTTGGGGTCGATCAAATCAAAAGACTATGATTAGAGCTCTGAAAAATAATCAAAGAGAAGTCAGTGGTATTACTTGGTTTAACTGGGGATTAGGTAAGCATCATGCAAAACTCTTGTTGAGAAATATTGCCGATACAAACTCTGATGTCATCTTTTTTGTAGGAAACTCTCCAGAAGGAAAAACTTTTATTAAGGCAATGATAGACTTACCTGATGCTCTTAAACTTCCTGTTAGAAGTCACTGGGGAATTACCGGTGGCACTTTTGCTCAAGAAATTAATGCCGAACAAAGATCTCTGGTTGACCTTCAATTTATTCAAACTCGTTTCTCTTTTTTAAACCCTTCTTTATCCAAGATTGAGTTGTCAGTACTGGAGTTAGCTAAAAAACATAACTCAGACATTAATTCCAAAAATGATATTAAAGCACAATCAGGCTTTGTTCATAGTTATGATTTAACAAAAATTATTATTGCTGCAATCAATCAATCAGGACTTACGGGTAATAAAGCTCAAGATAAAGCTTCAATTCGTAAGTCTTTGACTCATTTAAAACTACCTGTAGCTGGATTAATAAAAACTTATAAAAGTCCTTTTTCTCAATATAATACGGATACCCCTAACGCCCATGAAGCATTAAGAATAGAAGATTACACTATGGGGTATTATTCTAAGAATAATAATGTGTTATTGTTAAATTCAACTCAGCAAGAATAATAATTAGTGAAAAAAACATCTATTTCATTTGCATTAGCACGGCTAGTTTTTCTCAGCTATCTAACCTTGGCCATTATCACTACGCTTTTAGTTGCTAATTATGTTGTAGATTCCACTAATCAGAATTATGAAAATGTTGTTAATAGAGAAATTAAATCAATCAGTGATAATTATAAAACCTTTATTGAGCATCACGTAATACTATTGTCAGAACAAGCAAATAATCCGATTTTTATTCAAACTTTAATGCAGCCAGAGGCTAATCTTGGAAAAATTCAAGATTTTATGTTCGATCTCACGTTATTAGGAAAAAAATACAGTGAAACATTATTAGATTTTGAAGGGAACACACTGCATACCACAGTTGATAGTTTAGCTGTAAATTACCAGCAATTTCCTTGGATAAATGAAGTTTTATCTAATAAGCGTTTAAGCCACATCAATGTCGTAAAAATCAATAATAACTATTTCTGGAATATATCTGTAGCAATTAAATACAATGACAATGTTGAAGGCATGTTAACAACGAACTTACCCATTGCTTCGATAAATCAACAACGCATTGTGCAACCACTTGATGGTTTGATGATTGAGATTATTAGTAAAAAAGAAGTTGTTGAAACGTTTGGTAGTTATGCTATTGGATATCAAAAAGAAGTTAATTGGCCAGATATTGGAGTGACTCTGCGTTTTACCTTAGATGAAAAGTCTCGAAATGCAGAGTTGACTGGCTTAGTTATTCAATTAACGTTGTTAATTATACTAGCAATCGTTATCACTACTCTTTTAACGTATATTTATGGCTATCGCTTTCTAGTCAAACCAATTCAGGCCTTATCGCACGCCACCTATAAACTTGAACAAGGGGATGAACATATTAGTTTAACTGAAGATATTCAAATTAAGGAGTTGGCTGAGTTGAGCCAAAAATTTAACTTAATGTCATCTAAAGTTGCACAACGGGAGCAAGCCTTAAAGCAGAGTTATAAAAAGTTAACCCAAGCAAATAACGAACTTAAACAAAGCGAGTCACAACTCGTTCAATCAGAGAAAATGGCAAGTATAGGGTTATTAGCAGCTGGTGTTGCACATGAAATTAATAATCCGATTGGTTTTATAAAGAGTAACTTAGAAGTATTAGAAGATTACCTTAACGATATTAAAAACTATTTTAAGGAAAATCAGGATATATTTACTAATGAAACTCAAAAAGCCATTCATGCGCGTTTAGCAAAAAAATATGAAGTAGTCTTTTTGTTAGAAGATATTCCTCCTTTAATCCTAAGTAGTATTGGTGGTGTTGAGCGAGTTGCAGAGATCGTACAAAGCCTGAGAACATTCGCTCGAATTGACCAACCAGAAAAGTCATTAATAGATGTGAATGAAGGGTTAAACGCAACTTTGAATATGGTTTGGAATGAATTGAAATTCTGTTGCAAAGTCCATGTTGAGCTTCAATCATTACCCCAAATCATGGCATTTCCTGGAAAGTTAAACCAAGTATTCATGAACTTGCTAATCAATGCAGGACAGGCTATTGAAGGTACGGGCGATATTTATGTTCGAACATCTCAAATAGAAGGGCATATCGTTGTTGAAGTTGAAGATACAGGATGTGGTATTGAAGAAAAGAATATTCCACAAATCTTCACACCTTTTTATACTAGCAAGGGAGTAGGCGAAGGTACTGGTTTAGGCTTATCAATTAGTCATCAAATTATTGAGCAGCATGGAGGTCGAATAGAAGTTCACTCTGTATTTGGGGAAGGGTGCTGTTTTAAAGTATTTTTACCACTTGTGGACACTAAAGAAAAAAATTAGCTCTATTTTTAATGTTTTTTGAAAATTATAGCGATTAAAGGTAAGAATAATAATATGCTGCAGGGCTCTGGAATTTTACTAGTTGTTGATTCTAATTTATTGTCATAAATGCCATGAAATGCAAAAATTATATCATTATAGTCAAAGTCACCTCCTCCATAAATGTCTTCAAAACCAACAAAAATAGTGTCTGAGTGAGATAATAATTTATTGATTTGGCTGTGTTCCCGGTAATAGTTCACCAATGTGTCTATGGAAAATGATTCATGGGATATGTTTAAATCAAATTTAATATCTAAAGACGATAAACCTTCTTTATTTGAATACCATGCATGAACTAAACCATCAGGGTTTATTTCTGCTGCGCCAGTTCGAAAAGCGCCAGCTAAGCCATGCTTATTTATTTCGAGTCGAAATGTTAGTTCCTCTGTATCTGAATTATTTAATTGAAACTCGCCATAAATGCTTGGGTAACTGCAAAAGCCACAATATCTTGTTGAGCCACTTCCCCATGGGTTAGTGGCAATATGGCCCTCAGTGTTACCATATTCGTAATACAAGTCATGCCGATAAGCTGCCGCTTCAAATAAAACAGCAAATTCTATAGTGCTAAGCTCAGGAGCAAAAAGTTGTTCTCCAAATGCACTAATTATTGATGCGTGTGCGAAGTTAACCGATAGATACAAAAATATTGAAAATGAGCAAGTTATGAATCTTTTTATTAATTTATTCATTTCAATTCCTTACAATCAAATTGATAAAATGAAAGCAGCATGAAACAAGTTGTTTCATGCTTAATTTATCTACCAGCATAAGCCATGGTAATTATCGCCATTGGGTAATTTATTATCTAAATGCACTACATCAATAATGTGTTTGTCTTTTGTACTCATTCGGGCTATTTGTTCCGTATAAGCTTTTTTATGAGTGATAACAATGGCTTCATTGTTATCCACTAAGTCTGAAGGACTTTCACATCGAGCATCATTTAATAATTGATTCCATAAAGGGTCCGGATCTAAAGTGAGATCTGAATTTATGCAAGGATCGTAAAATTGCACTTGGTAGCCACTTGAAATTAATCGTTTTAATAAGGCTAAACTTGGGCTTTCTCTTAAATCATCAGTATCAGATTTAAAGGTTAAACCTATGATACCAATTTGCGATACAGCCAATTGATTAATTAATGAAACTGTATGTTCTATATGAAAGTTATTTGACTGGTTTATGTGACTAATAATGGGGATTTCAACATGATTTTCTTTTGCCATATGTACAATTCCACGAGTATCTTTTGGTAAACAAGAGCCACCAAAAGCAAAACCTGGTTTTAAGTAGTAAGGTGAAATATTTAGTTTTTCATCTTTTAGAAATATATTCATCACTTCATGACTATCTACATTCATAGACTTGCACAGCCTACCAACTTCATTACCAAAACTAACTTTCAATGCATGCCATGTATTGTCAATATATTTAACAAACTCAGCGGCTTCAATAGAAGTAATGATTATATCGTTATCTATCGGTTGATAGAGCATGCTAGCAAGATCAGCACTTTTTTTATCTATTGCACCAATAACTGTTTTAGCTGGATGATAAAAGTCATCTATAGCGGTACTTTCTCGAAGAAACTCAGGATTAAAACATACTCCAAATTCTTGCCCGATTTTTTTACCTGAAAATTGCTCTAACAGTGGAATTAATATGTTTTTTGTTGTGGTTGGTGGAACAGTACTTCGAAAAATAACCAAGTGATAAATATCTTTCATCGCTAAAGATTGGGCTATTTGTTTAGTTGCATTTTTCAAATGTTTTAGGTCACAACTGCCATCATTTTTACTTGGGGTACCAACAGATACAAGGGTTACATCTGAGTTTAAGATAGCATGTTCAATGTCATCTGTAGCAACTAACATTTTATCTTGGTGAGCTTTACCGAGTAAATCACCTAGTTTTGGTTCAACGATTGGTGAAACACCTTTATCAATAGCATCTACTTTCGTTATGTCGGGATCTACACCAATTACGTGATTACTTAATGAAGCAAAACACGCACATGAAACAGAACCAACATACCCTAAGCCTATGATGCTTATATTTAATTCTTTCTCTGCTTTAGGTTGGGCTTCACCATTAAATTGGGCTGGAGTTGAAAAAGAATCAGCACTCATTGAACTCTCTGTTAGGTTGACTGAGATCCCTGCTGATAATTCGGACATAAATCTATTTTGGTAAGAATTTTTAAATAACATAATTATTTCCCTACTTTTAAATAACAATTAATAAGGCAGGTTTGCCGCTCCATGGTCATTAAAGCAGAATGCATTCCACTTTAGTTTATTTAGAGTTAAACCATTAAAAATCAGACTGTTAAATGATGTTGTTTTTTTTCTGATGTATTTAAATAGCAATTTTATTCAAGTTTATTTTCTATAATTTGCAGCATGCCTCGCATTTTGCAATAAAACTACAGATATCTTAATGAAGCATTGTAGTAACCCCGTAACTCTTTGAAAGTAAATATGTTTGTGCATGGGATGATTTTTGCTTTGTATTCTGATAGGTAATATTAAACCTGCACTTGGTGCTTAAGGATCAAAAATGAAAAATAAACGAGTGTTGATTTTGGGCTTTGCTAGCAATGTTCCAATGAAAAACAAGATTATTGCATTTTTTGCAGGCTTCTTTTTAGCATTGAGGGGATATGATCTAGTCACAGGAAATATAACAGGTACTTTTTATTTCGCTTTGCTAGGTGCTTCAATGGCAAATGGAAACACAAAGGCATTTATTGATAATAAAATAAGTACATCCCCATTTTTTATAAATGAAACAACCTATGTAAAAACTAAAGCTTTAAAACACCAGCAGCTTATAATCAACAGTGATATTGGCTTGGTGATAGGAGGAGGGAAATATTCAAAGCGACTTATAGAACAGTTTAAACAACTTAACAAATCAATTGTTGCTATTGAGAATACTCATGGGGTTGTTACAACTGAAATTGAAGAATTCAATGTTAAAGCATTCCCTTTGCTTACAGCCTTAAAGTGGATAACTACACTAGATTAACAACCCTTCTTTGTATATTGCAAATTGCTAAAATGTCTTCTTACTTTGCAAATCATTTTAATTCTGGTACTCCATCAATTTTTACTAACCTCATGAAAATAATACTATAAATGTTTATGGTTCAATCTTTGCAGTTTCATGTTAACTACTGATCTAATAAACATAAGGGGAGGGCTATGAGGATAACAAGAGAAAAACCTTGTCAGCGTAGACATCATCGCTTAAATGCTCCTCTTTATGTCAGTATTGATGGGGATGAACCGTCACTTGCTTATGATTGGAGTCTTGGTGGTTTGCGTATAGATAATTATCAAGGTAAAACTTTATCTATACTTGATGAAGTTTCCCTTTTACTTGAATTACCCTTCCAAGGATTTCAAATCTCTTTTGAGGTAACAGGTGCTATAGTCCGGCTAAGCCAGGATTCTCATACCTTATTCATCGAATTTATTGACTTGTCAGAACGCTCTTTTGATTTGATGAACCATTTTGTCGATGACCTAATCCGCGGAAAAATGGCAACAATTGACGATACCATTTGTCGCATCGATGTTCCTGTGACTCCAATATCAACGTCACCAACTCCTAACCCTACCGAACAGATGCCAGGTAATCGTTGGCCGATAAAAAGCATTGTGATGACCTTTTTTTACCTTAGTTTAGGAGGCTTTGTTTTTAGCTATCTAGCTCTAATTATTTATTCAAGCTACTTTACTATGGAAATTGAAACTTCCGTTATTTCATCAAAAATCCAGACATTAAAAATGCCGATAGACGGCGTATTAAAACCGATGAACTTAACCATAGGTGCTAAATTTACCCAAGGACAACCCCTATTTAGTGTTGAAAATATTAACTTAAAAAATAAAATTAATGCCAGTAAATTGAAGATTAAATCTGCTGAAATAAAATTGACTGAAGCTAAAGAAAAGTATCGAATTGAAAGTGAGAGAATGAAGCTTTATCAAATTGTTAGCACTACAGATGTAAAAATACTTAAAGCCCAATTAGCAGCAAAAAAGTCTGAACTCGGGGCTGCCGATGAAGATTTTATAAGGTTAAATAAGTTAAAACTTACAAGTTTAATAAGTACAAAACAACTTGAAGATGCCATTCAGAATCAAAATACAAAATCATATCAAGTAAAAGCGCTTGAGGCTAAGCTAGTTCAAGCTACAGCAATGGAAGCTGTTTCTGAGCGTCGTCATTATAACCATAAAGAGTTTGGTGTCGATTTAGATATTAAGGCGGTAGAGCTTCAAACCTTATATTCGACGCTACAAGTGGAACAGCAAAGACTTGCTGGTTTTATTACGGCACAAAATAATCAAGTTGTTAGAGCTCCTTATAATGGCAAAGTAACTAGCTTATTTTATAGCGAAAATACAAGTGTTCCTCGAAATGAGGCTATTTTAACTTTTGAAGAGGTCGGTAATAACCAAGTTATAGCTTTTTTAAATCAGGAAGAAGTTCTACAAGTTGGCTTGAATGATCTGGCTAATGTTTTCATTCCTGCATTAGGCTTAGAGCTTGAAGCATTGATCACTGAAATAGACCGTTCATCAGGATATTTAGATAAGAAAAATGCCAACTATTCTTGGAGAGATAAAAAAGAAAAAACCGCAAGAGTGCTTTTACAGCTTATTGGAACAAGTGAAAATATCTCTCTTATAAACGCAGGTTTACCTGCCGTAGTTATCTTTAATCGTCGTTCAACTAATCCTTTATTTTCTAAAATAAAAAATAATAATTCACATAAAGTGATGGAAGGGGATCTTTCAAAATCAAAAAATGTAGATAAATCTCAATTATACAAAAACAAAACATCTGATAAATCAAAGCGAGCAGCATATGACTCGATATGATGAACTGCCTAATATTGACGATCCAACGCATTGGCCAAAGGGATGGGATAAATGGACAGGTAAAAATCTGTTTAATATCTTTTTGTATTTTAGCTGCTGCTTGTTAGCAATTCTGTTATTGCCAAATAGTATATGGGATGCCCAATATAGTGAAATTACCTTTATTATCGGTAGTTTGGGACTCTGGCGATACGGTTGGTGGTTAACGCATGCAATTAGAGCTTTAATTTATGGAAAAATAGTTTATCCCCGGATCCGAGATAAAGGCCAGAAAATTTGGCAATCAGGTTGGCGGCCTCGGCATTTGCATTTCATGATGACAACGTACAATGAACATAGAAGTATTACGGAAAAGGTTATTCGTTCCTTATTACTAGAAATGAAAAACTCAGGTGTTCCTGCAACAATTTGGCTTGGCTCTTCTATTAGGTTTGATGAAGATATTGTTGCTAATCAACTACGAAGAGAAGCAAAAGATATTGATGTAACACTTAGGATTATTAGACAAAATATTTCAGGTAAACGAGCTGCTATCGGTCTAGTACTAAGAGCTATGTCTCGTTTGGGTGTACAAAAAAATGATTTAGTGGTTTTTATGGATGGTGACTTCATTCTTTCAGAAGGAGCCATAAGCCGATGCATGCCTTTATTTAAAGTATTTCCTGATTTACAAGCATGCACTACCGATGAAGAGGTTATCTGTATTGGCCCAAGATGGATTGAAACTTGGCTTAAAATGCGATTTTCACAACGTAGATTAGCTATGCAGTCTCATTCTTTATCTAAAAGGGTATTAACTTTAACTGGAAGGATGTCAGTTTTTAGGGCTAAAAATCTATTGCAACTTGAGTTCATTCGACTACTTGAGGCTGACCATCTGAATCACTGGCTTTGGGGGGATTTTCGCTTCCTTTCAGGCGATGATAAAAGCACTTGGTATTTTTTGCTAAAACAACAATCACATATGCGATATGTACCTGATGCGCTTGGCTACACGGTAGAAGTTATTGAAGGCTCCGGAATGGAACGCATGGTGCAAAATTTTAGGCGTTGGTCTGGCAATATGCTGAGAAATGGCACTAGGGCGACAAAACTAGGCCCTAGACATATGCCTTTTTTTATTTGGTGGTGTTTAATTGACCAAAAAATATCTATGTGGACTATGTTATTAAGCCCTGTGTTAGCAATGTGTGCATCATTTGCTTACGGTGGTTCATACATTATTGCTTACGTTATTTTTATAGCGATAAGTAGGATGTTGCTATCACTATTTCTTTTTGGTTATTCACGTCAAATTCAAATGAGCTATCCATGTATTTTATATCTTAATCAACTGATTAATGCAGCAGTTAAAGTATGGTGTATCTTTCGACTTTCAAAACAACGCTGGTCAAATAGAGGCGATCAAAAATCATCGGTAGATGGCAGTTATTTGCTCGATTTAGCTCGAAATGCAATGGCAAATTGGTGTACTTCTATCGCGGTATTATTACTATTTCTCATTACCATGCATTATGCCAACCTTATTAATATTCCTTCTTATCAAATGCTGATAACAATGTTGGGGGGTGGAAGATGAAAAGTTTTCCTATTGTTGTTTATGTATCAAAATCTAGAGCATTAATTGCATTAGAGCGTCGTCGATTTTTAGCGAATACATTAGCTCTTGCTGATAAAGGAAAGCTATATGTTTTGTGTTTGTTTATTGCCTTCCTTTTAGGGCTATCTCCACTTATTTTTAATTTCATTGTTGACCCATATAATGTAAATAAAATCTTTAACTTAAAGATGGAAAAAGAAAAAATTAGCTTAAAAGCGCATTATCCATTATGGAAAATTGCTAATTACCCTAAGGAAAAATCTAGTACCCTCATTCTTGGCGATAGCAGAGCATTAGCGCTTAAAGATAAATATTGGCAACAACTTCAGTTTGATACCGCGTATAACTTTTCTTACGGCGGAGCTACCATTCATGAAATTTCAGATACATTTAAATATGTGTCAAATAACCCGCAGCTCAAAAATGTCTTTATTGGTATTCAACTGAGAAGCTTCTCTCCATTGTTTAAAAAGGGTATGAATAGAGTGCCTGAAGCAATCCAACTAGCTCATGAACCTTTGCAATATTACTCAAATGGCTTCATTACAGAAATTAGTTGGCGACAATTTGAAAATAAATACAAAAACAGTATTAATAAATTTAAAAAATTAGTGAGCAATTACGGCTTAATATCGAGTGCTCATGCGAGTAGTGGATTTCCTTCTGAAGATAAAAGTCTCAGTAAATTATTAGATCCAATAAATTGTACAAGTTGTATTCTGCCCGAGTTAACTTCCTCAGAGCCTGCTCCGGTTTTATTAATAAATAAGCCTAATATAGTTGCCGACTTAGGTATTTGGCAGAAATTATGGCCAAGTATCACAATAGATAGACAACTACCTGCGAAATTTGCAAGTCAAGTCAGTAAAAATGCAAAGTCGGATTGGCAATCGTTTACCTTTTCTAGCCAGTATTGGAGATACTTAGTTGATATTGCTGATATATGTCAGAAAAATAATATTAATTTAGTATTTTTTATACCTCCTACCATTGCAGAGCTGCAGCAGCAAATAACTAATTATGGATATGCAAAAAACAATCAACAACTTAGAGAAGATTTAGCACAGCTAGCTACCGTTGTAGATTTTGATTTTGATAATCCATTAACTAGAGACATTAAAAACTTTAATGATGCTTATCATTTTAATTACAAAGTAGCGAAACAAATTATTGGTGAGCTGATTCTGTTAGTTAATGAGGATGAAAAAATTAATACGCTTGTTAAAAAGCGTCGGACAAATATTAAATGCCCTTATGATACACAGAGCATTAGCTCACAATTAACAGATGGCCAAGTCAATGTTTCTATTGGAAAGTCTTGTCGAGTCTGGAGGAGTCATTATGAATAAAGACAGAAGGAAAATAAAAAATTATGCTTCAATAATATACGTTTTGCTGGCTTTAATCTTATTGTCGTTAATTTATTATTCATATAGCCAATATGTTAAAGAGCAGGGAAAGAGTGCGCCGCAAGTTTCACAAGTAAAAGAAAAGTTAGATCAAGCAAGGGCACTCCAAAAGCAAGGGAAACTGGCTGAATCAGTAATGATCTACGAGCAATATGCATTGCAAGGATATCCCAATGCCATGTTCTATTTAGCTAAATCGTATAGTAAGGGATGGGGGGTAAAACCAGATCTAGATAAAGCAAGGAGATTATTACTCAATGCAATTGAATATAATTTTCGTTATCGAGGTGAAAGTGCTTATCAACTAGGTCGGCTTTTTCAAAAGTCAGCTGGGCCTAATTGTAATACCATCGCTGTAGAGTGGTTTAAGAAAGCACTTAAGTGGCATTACATTAAAGCGTCATTATCACTTGCAACTCATTATGAGCAAGGTTTAGGAGTGGAACAAGATCTAAAAAAAGCCATTTTCTATTATCAAATGGCAACCCAAGAAGGGATATCTGTTGCCGCACTTAAACATGCCAGATTAATTATAAGCGGAAAGTTTGGCTTAAAAAAAGATGTGGATTATGGAACAAAATTACTCACTTTTGCAGTAACTGAGTTTGAAAAAGAGGCGCTAAAAGGAAAGGCGAGTTCAGCAAAAACTTTAGGGCGTTTGTACCGAAATGGTACGTTAATTAATCTAGTTAAACAAAATTCAGACAATGTTGCTATGGCCATTCATTGGTTTAGATTAGCAAGTGATTTAGGAGACTCTGGCGCTATGCATGATCTTGGTCACTTGTTGCTTTTTATCAGTGAGAGTAGTAACCATCAAGAAGCGATTACTTTATTTAAAAAAGCTGCAGAAATAGGTCATGGTGGTGCTGCTACGACGCTAGGCAGGTTTCACTTACAAGAAAAATTCAATTTGAAAAAACAACGGGCAATTCCTTGGCTTAAAAAAGGGGTTGTTGTTGGACACAGTGGTGCAATAAAAGAGCTGGCCATAGTGTATTTTGAAGGGAAATTGATAAAAAGAAATCTCGATAAAGCAATCGAGTTGTTACAAGTGGCTGCAAATAAAGGGCACTCAGGATCAAGAAAGTTATTGAACAAATATCTTAAAAAGAAAAAAGAACTCAATGTGTCGTAAATGCACAGAGTGCAGTACTGTCATTTTATACTTTATCAATTGGAGAGGTTTATAAGTTAATCAAGGATAGAAAGTTTGGAGGTTACTATGGTTTTTAGTTCACTTGAATTTATTTATCTTTTTCTATTTCCAACGCTGGTTGTGTACTTAATATTGCGTTCACTTTCTTGGGAAAAAGGAATTATTTGGTGGTTAATAATAGCCTCATTAATTTTCTATGCTTGGTGGAGTGTATTTTATTTGGTTTTGCTACTCGTTTCAGTTGTTATAAATTATTTTCTTCATAGGTTATTATTAAACAATCCAAACAAATTAGTCTTAGTTTTTGGAACAACAGCCAATTTATTAACGTTAGCCTATTATAAGTACGCTGATTTTTTTATAAATAACATCAATATGTTAATTGATGCAGATTGGCCTTTACTCGATATAATCCTTCCATTAGCCATTTCTTTTTTTACCTTTCAACAAATATCTTTTTTATTTGATACTTACCATAAAAAAATCCATCAGTGTGATTTTGCAAAGTATTGTCTATTTGTTGTTTTTTTTCCTCAGTTAATTGCGGGACCGATTGTTTTACAAAAGCATACTATTCCTCAGTTTACTCTTGCTACTTTTCGTAAACCTATTTATATGAACTTGGCGATCGGTTCAACATTGTTTGTACTTGGTCTATTCAAAAAAATTGTATTGGCAGACTCTATTGCCCCTATAGCTAACGGTGTTTTTGCACTTGCGCATGCGGGTCATCCAGTACCTACAGAAGCGGCTTGGTTAGGGATACTTGCGTATAGCTTTCAAATTTATTTCGATTTTTCTGGGTATTGTGACATGGCTTTAGGTCTTGCTCGAATGTTTGGTATTCGGTTGCCCATGAACTTTAACTCTCCTTACCAGGCGAACAACATCGTCGATTTTTGGCGAAGGTGGCACATGACCTTGTCTGCATTTTTAAGAGATTATCTGTATATCCCTCTTGGTGGTAGTCGGTATGGCAAAACCAGACAATACATTAATTTGATGGCGACGATGTTATTAGGTGGTCTTTGGCATGGAGCAAGTTGGACGTTTGTTTTCTGGGGATTCTTACATGGCGTCTATTTAAGTATAAATCATGCTTGGAGTGTATTAACTAATAAATATAAGTTTTCTGACTATATCCCCATAACTTTGTTAGATATTTTTTCCAGATTCATTACCTTGTTCGCGGTATTAATTGCTTGGGTATTTTTTAGGGCTGAAAATTTTTCAGATGCCATGCTGATCCTAAAAGGGATGATGGGGCAACATTATTTCTATAATGCCAAACTTTGGTCTGGGATATTAAACGATACTTTTTTTACCTGGCTTCAACTGTTGTTTATGGCCGTGATCGTTTTAAATTTCCCTAATTCAATTGAGCTAACTAGGCATTATCGTCCTGTTTTACAAATAAATAAAATGTTAATAAAGGCAAAGGGATTATCAAAACAGATCAAAAGTTTATTAATTTGGCGCCCAACTATGGCTTGGTCTTTTACTTTATTTATCATTTCTTCAGTAAGTTTGTTTTATCTATATCAAGCTAATAATTTAACAGAATTCATTTATTTTAATTTTTGAGATTATTCAAATTTTAAATGCTTACTCCATGGACCGGTAAATAAGTTTACATTTTGGAGAACAGCTATGAAAAACCAAAATTCATATTTTTTTAACAATAATTTCTCGCTATTTGTATTGGTAATATTTTTTACTTCTCCACGGTTATGTCTGGGAAATAATGGTGTTAATGGTTCAATTTCTGTTGATACTCCACCAGTGAAGCATTGGGTTATAAAGCAAAAACATAATGATTTTTCTTACAATACCTTGAATGATAAAATGACAGCAAAACAACAAGATATTACCGGTTTAATTAGTTTAACTAAGCGAGGGCCTAATGAATTATTGAGCTATTGGCAGCCCGGAGCATATCGTCAAACCATCAAATTTAATGATAAAATCATTGTAGATGGTTACGACGTTAATGATGTCTCTCGAGTTGGTAGTTTTCGATTTAATAAAATGGGGGATTTTGTCTATATTCGTAGTACTAAGGGACCCAATGCTAAAGTGAAATTGATATATAACAAGAAAACAATAAAAGATTGGCCAAGGTTAACTAAAGTACGAGTGATTTATTTTAAGCAGCAGCATATTTTTATTTCCATTTTTGAAGAGTCTTTACAAAAAACAAGTTTCTATAAATTTACCTTTGATAGTAATAAAAATATTTTAGATGAAGGTATATTTCTTGGTAGCATTGAGTCTTGTGCTCTATTAGCTACAAGGGTAATAAATAACGGGGTATTGTTACAAAACTATTGTAATAAAAGTAGTGGTAGCGATGTTCAGTTTTTAAGCTTTTCTTCAGGAAATGTTTCTAACGTTCTCGCTAGTGAATTTGATGACTTTATTAGTAATTCAAAGCTAAACCCTTTAAAAACTAAATTAATTAAAAAAAATATAACAACCTTGACTATTTCGGGTAGTAACAATGCACGACAACTCTTTCATGCCATTTCAGGAATACTGTTAAATAACTTAGGTGAACCCATGTCCCTTGCCTCTGACGAAGCTGGAAAGCAAAGTTGGGGACAATCATATCGAACATTAACATTAGCAGAGTTATTTCATAAAACTGGCCACTCTTTATTTGCAACATTAGCAACTAACGCGATGTTTTCAACATTAAAGCAGCAAAATGACTCATTAGGGATTAAAGAAGTGCATAACCCTCCTTGTGCGTGGGCATCAAGGATATATTCCAAAGATGGAAAAACTCCAATTTCCTTTATGGTGAATCAAGCAATGATTGCCAATAGCCTAATATATAGCTGCAAACGGCTAGGTTCAAATTGTTCAAATGAACTGACTGAAAAGGTCAATAACAATGCGATATGTTTGATAGAACAATATGAACCGCTCTTTGATCAAACAAGGGGATTGTACCGTATCCCCTATGGAAGTAACTTTAGGTATGATGGTTTGTTAGCCCCATGGAATTGGCAACTAACTTGGGCAAGTGTTTTAAATCACGTGGGTCGTAAACATAATGATGAAAAATTAATTGAACGGTCATTAGGATTAGCTGAAAAATTTGTTAATAGTTGGGAGTATACCGTTGGTAAGCAAACAAGAGCGCTTTGGCATTATTGGACCTTAGATTATTATTTAGGCTGGAATAAAGAAGATAAGCGTTCATTTTATCGACCAAGTCAAAAACCAATCCGTAAAATGCAGAAAAGGTATGAAGATATTAATCATGCAGGCATAAGCTTAATGGGTTTATATTTTATGAACTACCCATTTAACCATGCCGAATATTATGCTGTTGCTAATACAATGACCGATTTATTAAATCAGGGGAGTATCTTACCTAGAAATATGGATGGCGATGGTCCCCATAACCCTCGTTGGTCTATGGGGGCTGGTTGGCATGCTTTTGCTACGACAGAGTATCACTCACTTTATAGTCATAAACTTCCGGGAAGTGTCTCTAGTAATAAACATTTTACTTATGCTTTATTACCTGACCTTAGTAAGCCATTTCGTTTAAAACTTTCATTAAATAATTGTGCATCAAATGATTCAAGATCTGTTGGTAGTAAGAAATTTAAATGCCAAACAGCATATAAGTGGGCATGGTCAAATATCAATGATTTTATTAATGATAATCCTCTGTTCTCGGTAACTGAGATGGAATAATTTCAAGAATACTTAAGCTAAATTCATTCATTGGTGTAAGGAATTGTGATGAAGCTAAAAAATATACCTACTTATCGCTCAGACATCGATGGCTTACGTGCGGTTGCAGTATTGTTGGTGATTATCTTTCATCTTGATAAAAGCCTGTTGCCAGGAGGGTTTATCGGTGTTGATATTTTCTTTGTTATTTCGGGTTACCTTATTTCACTTTATATATTTACTAAAATTGATAGTAATGAGTTTTCATTAGCTGAATTTTATCGGAGAAGGGTGAAGAGAATTGCCCCCGCGATGTTTACCGTATTGATTGTTGTGTTAGTTGCTTCACAATTCATGTTGTTACCACTAGATGCCAAAGATGTCGCAAGTTCAGCCTTGTGGTCGGTATTCTCAATGACCAATGTATACTTTTTTCTTAATGAAGATGTAAGTTACTTTGCATCAAGTATGAATGAAAAACCATTACTTCATTATTGGTCTCTGGCTGTTGAAGAGCAGTTTTATTTACTTTGGCCTGTCATATTACTGCTAACCTATAAAAAGAAAGCAATGATGACTTTCTTGCTTGCTTTGATTTTGTTGTCATTATTTTCATTTTTAGCGGCGCAGTATTTTTATTCTACAGATCCTTCTTTTGTATATTATATGTTACCAACTCGCTCAGGAGAGTTAATGGTAGGTGCTATTGTAGCTCTTATTATCAAAAGTGGTTATGGCTTGAAATATCAATATATAACACATCTTTCTCTGTCTTATACAGGCATGATTTTAATTGTTTTATCAGTAATTGTTATTTCAGAAGATGCCGTTTTTCCAGGCATTATTGCTTTATTACCAACAGTAGGTGCTGCTTTGCTTATATTCTCTGGGCAGTATAGTGAAAATCCAATTGCTCAGGTATTAAAGTCAAGTTTCTTAGTTAAAATTGGATTGATTTCATATTCAGCATATTTGTGGCACTGGCCTTTGATTGCTTTTTTTAGGTATGGATTGTTTGAACAAACTTGGCTTTCAAATATCACCCTTATATTACTCACTTTTTTCTTAGCATTAATTAGTTATTTATATATAGAACAGCCATTTAGATATTCAAATCAATCAGTAGGAAAAGTGTTTAAAAAGTTGCTTGTTTATCCAGCAATTTGTATCACAAGCATTGCATTAGGTGCATTAATATTAGAAGGTCATGGTATAAGAATATTGTCAGATAAATATTTAAAGTTGAATGACTCTGTTCATATAGAAGTTAAACCTAACTATCACTTTAAATATGTTTGTCAGAAGAGCCTTATATCTATAAGTGATATTAAAAATGAAGCATGTATTGTTGGTTACAAAAGCACAGAAAATAAAGAGGAAATTGATGCGAATATAATATTAATAGGCGACTCAAATGCGGCGCATTATGTTGGGATGTTGGGAGCATTTGCTAAGGAACAGGAATTTGCATTTAGAAATTTACAAATAAATGCATGTCCACCCGTTATTGGAAAAATTGATAAATATGTTACTCAACAATATAAAAAAAGCTGTCAACAATCTTTAAGCTTACTTTGGTCGCACTTACATCAATATAAAACTATTATTATGTCGGCATCATGGTTGAGCTATCAGACCAAATCTCCTAAATTCTTAATTGACTTTTATCAAACTGTTCTACATCTAACCTCATTGCAAAAACAAGTTTTTATTATTGGCAAAGCGCCAATAATTTACTCTTACAATCGCTCTTGTTTTTCACGTTCATTAAGCTTTCCATTTGTAAATTGTTACAGAGCCAGTAAGCCATTACATTTACAGATTGAAAAAATAAATTTGTCTTTAAAAGAGTTTTCGCAACAACATGACTTGGTTGAGTATTATGACGCAAACAATGTCTTATGTCAGAATAATAACTGTACAGCTTATGATCGTCGTGGAAACCCTCGTTATTATGATAAAAGTCACTTATCCATAAAAGGATCATGGAATTTAGGTAAAGAAATTATTAATTCTGAAGGGGTACCTTATCCTTTTAACCTTTTAAAGGGAGAAGAGTTAACTACCAAACTTGCTTCTTCCGATACAATGTTGAAGGACTAACTTCTAAAAGTGCAGCAGCCTTTGGAATGTTCCCATTACAATATTCTATAGCTGACTCTATGGCTTGTTTTTCAATTTGCCATAAAGGTAAAATATTGTTGCTATGTTTAGGGGGGATTATTGATGGTTGTTTAAAGCTTTTCTCACTTTTATTACTTTCACGTTGAATGTTGATATGATCTTTTTGTATATAGCCACTGACAGTACTTGAAAGTGATTTAATGATCATTTCAGCCGTGATTTGATTTCCTGTATTTAAAATCACCATACCATGAATAACATTTTCTAATTGCCTAATATTGCCAGGCCAATCATATGAACACATTATTTGAATTGCATCCCGCGATAACTTTATAAATTGTTTGTTTTCAATCTTTGAGTATTTTTTTAAGAAAAATTTTGCCAATAATAGAAGGTCAGTCCCTCGTTCTCTTAATGGAGGAAGGTCTATGGTGACAACATTGAGTCGATAATATAAATCTTCTCTAAATGTCCCATCTAAAACTGCCCCGCCAAGAGAGGTTGAAGATGCAGAAATAATCTGTGCATGAAACTTGTTCAATTTATGAGTGCCAAGAGGGCTATATTCTCTTTCTTGTACAACTCTTAACAGCTTAGCTTGTAATGGAAGGGATAATGAATTGATTTCATCAAGAAAAAGGGTGCCTTGTTTAGCTGCAGAAAATAGTCCTTCTTGATTGCAGGTTGCACCAGTAAAAGAACCTTTAATATGACCAAATAACTGTGATTCAATAAGGCTTTCACTAAAGTTGGCACAATTGACGGCAATAAACGGTTGTGATTGATGAAAACCTTCTTGATGACAGGCATGAGCAACAAGTTCTTTCCCGGTTCCTGTTTCACCAGTGACAAATATTGGTGCATTAGTACAGGCAGCATGTTTAATGCTGTTAAATAGCTCAAGCATTGTTTCATCTGAGGCTATTATGCCATGAAAATCAACCGGGGTTGGTAGCATGTTAGTGTTTTTAATTTCTTCTGGTTTAGCATCTCCTTGAGATGCTTGCAGTGCTTTTTCTATGATAAACCTTAGCTCTTTGTTCTCCCAAGGTTTACAAATAAATCGTTCAACAATACCTGAATTAAAGGCAGATGAAATACGTTGAAAGTCTTGATAAGCCGAAAGAATAATTCTTTGTGAATGAGGCCAAATTTTATAGATGCGTGTTAATAATTCACAGCCATCAATTTCAGGCATGTGCTGATCTGAAATGATAACATCGGGTTTATTTAATTTGCAATATTGTAGGGCTTCCATACCTGAGTTGAAGCATTTTATTTCTGCAGGTATATTGTGCAATGCTCTTTCTAATGCATTGAGAATCTCTACATCATCATCAACAAGTATGAGGGTTGGTAAATCTTCCATCTGCTACTCTTTATTACAATGTTATAGGAATTTATTAACTAACTATTATATGTTAATCATAGGAGAGTTTTTGCAAAATGCGAGGTTTTGGTTTGCATATTGCTAATATGGAAACTTATTTTAAACTTCTATATTTAGAAATTAATATTTAGTATGGTGAAAAATGAGTTACGCTAGTTTTATTTTATATAAACATAAGTCAAAGGTGATTTGGAATGGCAAAACCTAAGCTGTTAATAGTTGATGATGAACAAGAAGTTTTAAATGCTTTAAAACGACTCTTACATCGCGAGTATGAAGTTTTCCTGTTTACTGATCCTATTAAAGCACTTGATTTTTATCGTGATAATTCTATTCCTTTAGTTATATCTGATATGAGAATGCCAATTATGGACGGGGCAACTTTTCTATCTAAAATTTCTGAAATTAATGTTAATTCAAAAAGGTTTTTGTTAACCGGTTATGCTGATATTAATGCAACAGTAAATGCTGTTAATGAAGGTAAAATTTCTCATTACTTTGCTAAGCCTTGGAATAATGATGAATTATTATCAGAATTGAAAATTGCTCATGAGTTATGCGTGAATGAGACTAAAACTAAGTTATTATTAAAGCAAAAAATAGCAAACAATTCGAAACTATCGTTAATTAATAGCTCGCTTGAGTTACAAGTAAATAAAAGTGAAACTAAGCTAAAATTATTATCTTCTAAAGAAGCAAAAAACTTTAGTCGTTTAAAGAAGACCTTTTCTACTTTTATTGAAATATATGCAGAAACTATAGCCTTACATACCCAAGATAAGACTCAACATAATTTTCGTGTTGCTGAACATGCAGAATATATTGCTGAGCAATTGAATTGTGATAAATTAACTGTTTTTCAAATATATATCGCAGGCTTGATATATGAAACAGGTAAGTTAGCAATCCCTCAATCGTTATTAACAACTTCTGCTGATTTATTAAATCATAATGAATTGACGAGCTTGAATTCATACTATGATAAAGGGGCTGAATTACTACAGAAAGTAGATGAATTACTTTTTGTTGCTGAAATAATTAAGCATATACCTGAACAATACAATGGTCTGGGCTTACCTGAACATTTGTCAAAAAATGATATACCTTTAGGCTCTAGAATTTTAGCTATCATTTCAATGTTTGATAATCTTGTTATTGGCAGGTTAACTCAAACACCGATCTCAGTAGCTGAAGCAAAGCATCGAATAGAGAAATTATCAGCTTCTATATTTGACCCTCAAATTGTTCAATGCTATATAAATTTTCTTAATGATATGCCGTTGACAAAAAAGAGAAAAATTCAATATCCGGTGAATGTAGCTCAGTTAAAAATTGGCGACAAATTAAATCAAGCGATTAAAAATGATAATAATAATGTTTTATTAACTGCCGGAACAATAATTGAACAGCAGCATATAGATAAGCTAATAGAATTGGAGTTAGAAAATGAAGAGTTCTTTACTTTGTTTATTAATAAAATAGATCAACAATCTTAACCACTTTTATTCAGTTTAAAAGTGGTTTGTTAACAAACTAATTTTCATAAAACAATTATTAATCAGTTATAACCTTTAATAAAACTGGTTTCTCCATCATAGATGAAGTTTATACAATGTTGAAACTCAATTTTAGATTCTTCCTTTTCCTCAACATCTACACTACTTTTGTTTTCTTCAATTAGATAGTAAGCCTTATTTAATTGAAGGGTATTAGGCAAGACAACATGATTATTCATAACAACTCTCCGCATCTATAGTCTTTATCAATACTGCATTTGTTATGCCAGATAATAAGGGGGATACAAGGTTGTAGTTGTATTTTTTACTTTTTAAGAAAATACTTAATAAATATTACTAATATTCCCTTTAAAATCACACATCCCCTCTACATTTATCCTAAATTTTTGTGTAGAATCAGTCACCATTTTTATTAATCACTTTTATTTATTCAAAAGTCTACCCAAAGCTTGGCATTGAAGAATGCCTCTTTAGAGGAAATCATGAATTTAGACGACATCACTGTAGATGAAATAGTTTTGCAGGCAGAGCAAGCGATTGCTGCTGCAACCGATCCAACTGAACTTGATCAAGTTCGAGTAAATTTTCTAGGCAAAAAAGGTTTGTTCACACAGCAAATGAAAGGCCTTAGTAAATTACCTAAAGAAGAAAAACCTAAAGCAGGTCAGGTGATTAACCTAGCTAAACAGCAAGTCCAAAAATTATTAGTTGAACGTGGAGAGTTATTACGCGCTCAAGTAATTGCTAAGCAATTAGCTGCTGAATCTATTGATGTTACATTACCAGGTCGTGGTTCTGAGCGTGGTGGCATTCATCCGGTAACTCGTACGATAGAACGTATTCAAAGTTTTTTTGGTGATTTAGGTTTTGAAGTAAAAGAAGGCCCTGAAGTTGAAGATGACTTTCACAACTTTGATGCCTTGAATATTCCTGAACATCATCCTGCACGTCAGGATCATGATACTTTTTACTTTAATCCGAAGTTAGTATTGCGTACCCAAACTTCTGGTGTACAAATTCGTACTATGGAAAAAGAACAGCCGCCGTTAAGAATTATTTCTCCGGGTAAAGTATACCGTAATGATTATGATCAAACGCATACTCCGATGTTTCATCAAGTAGAAGGTTTGATGATCGATAAAGATGTTAGTTTTACTCATCTTAAAGGTATTTTGCATGATTTCTTACATCACTTTTTTGAAGAAGAAGTAGAAATTCGCTTTCGCCCATCATATTTCCCTTTTACTGAACCTTCAGCTGAAGTGGATATTATGGGGAAAAACGGTAAGTGGTTAGAAGTTCTAGGTTGCGGCATGGTACATCCAAACGTTCTTAAATCAGTAGGAGTTGATCCTGAAGTTTATACTGGTTTTGCTTTCGGTATGGGCGTAGAGCGTTTAACTATGTTGCGCTACGGGGTGAATGACTTACGTGCATTCTTTGAAAATGATCTTCGCTTCTTAAAACAGTTCAAGTAGGAAAGCCAATAATGAAATTTAGTGAATCTTGGTTACGTGAGTGGGTAAACCCCACTATATCTTCAGATGAGTTAGCTCATCAAATTACTATGGCTGGTTTAGAAGTTGACGGTGTAGAACCTGTTGCTGGCGAATTTAGCGCGGTTATTATAGGTGAGGTGGTTGAATGTGGACCACATCCTGATGCTGATAAACTGCAAATAACAAAAATTAGCCTTGGCGATTATAGCTCAAGTACGGTTGAGAAGGGTGAATTAGTCGATATCGTTTGTGGAGCAAAAAATTGTCGCTTAGGTCTTAAAGTTGCTGTTGCTACTGTTGGCGCAATTTTACCGGGTGACTTTAAAATTAAAAAAGCTAAATTACGTGGTGTGCCTTCACATGGCATGTTGTGTAGTGAATCTGAAATTGGTTTATCAGATAGCTCTGACGGTATCATGGAATTATCACAAGATGCGCCAATAGGCATGTGTGTTCGTGAATATTTAGACTTAAACGACGTTACCATTGATGTTGATTTAACGGCTAACCGTGGCGATTGCTTAGGGCTAAAAGGTTTAGCTCGTGAAGTGGGTGTATTAAACAGTTTACCTATAGTTGAACCAGAAATTACTGCAGTGGTGCCAAGTATTGATGATATTCGTGAAATCACTTTATCAGCACCGGAGGCATGTCCTCGCTATTTAGGTCGTGTGATAAAAAATATCAACGTTAAAGCTCAAACACCATTATGGATGGTTGAGAAGTTGCGTCGTTGTGGTACACGTTCAATTGATCCTGTAGTGGATGTAACAAACTACGTATTGCTGGAACAAGGACATCCAATGCATGCGTTTGACTTGGCGAAGTTAGACAGTGGTATTAATGTTCGTTACGCCGTGAAAGATGAAAAACTTGTTTTATTAGACGGAAATGAAGTCACGCTTTCAACAGAAACATTAGTGATTGCTGATGGTGACACTAAAGGAAATGGTAAAGCACTCGCCATGGCGGGTATTTTTGGTGGTCAAGAATCAGGTGTTGGTTTAGAAACTACAGATATTTTCTTAGAAAGTGCCTTTTTTGCTCCCTTAGCTATATTAGGTAAAGCACGTCAATACGGTTTACATACTGACTCTTCACATCGTTATGAGCGTGGCATTGACCCTGAGCTTCAACGTGATGCAATGGAGAGAGCAACTTCATTATTATTAGAAATAGTTGGTGGTGAAGCGGGTCCTATTGTTGAAGCCTCGAGCGAAGTACATTTACCTAAAACTAAAACGGTTACTTTACGTCGTGAAAAGCTAGATACGCGTATTGGTCATTTTATTAATGATGAAACGGTTAATGAAATATTAACGCGTTTAGGATTTGATGTTTCATTTATCAATGATGATAAAGCAAGAGTATGGACGGTTGTTGTACCTGCTTACCGCTTTGATATTTCGATTGAAGTTGACTTGATTGAAGAGGTAGCTCGAATTTTTGGCTACAACAATATACCTAATGTTTCTCCTAAAGCAACACTTGCAATGCGAGACCAAAAAGAGAAAAACATTGATATTACTCGTTTGCGCAATACCATGGTTAATCTTGGTTACCAAGAAGCCATTACTTATAGTTTTGTTGATCCTAAAGTTCAGGCGTTAATTCACCCAGAACAAGCTGTGATGACTTTGCCACATCCTATTTCTTCTGAAATGTCTGTGATGCGTTTAAGTATGTGGACAGGTTTATTGCAATCTGTAGTTTACAACCAAAACCGCCAACAAAGCCGAGTACGCTTATTTGAAACTGGTTTACGTTTTGTACCAGATGAAAATGCTGAAAATGGTGTGCGACAAGAACAAATGTTTGCAGGTGTTATCAGTGGACAGCGCAATGATGAACATTGGGATATGGATAAAGCCTCAACTGATTTTTATGATATAAAATATGACGTTGAAGCTTTGCTTGCATTAACAGCTGATGCTAATGCCTATGAATTTTCAAAAGGCGAAATAGCAGCACTTCACCCAGGGCAAACAGCCGCAATTTATAAAAATGGTGCTTTAGTTGGGTATGTTGGAACCTTACATCCTGAATTAGAACGAAAATTAGGATTAAATGGTCGCACATTAATTTTTGAACTGTTATTGTCCGAAATTTCTACACAAAACATCCCGCAAGCACGTGATATATCTCGCTTCCCTGCAAATAGACGAGACATTGCTGTAATCGTTGAAGAGGATGTAAGTGCAAAAAAAGTGTTACAACTTATTGAAAAGGTTGGCGGAAATTATTTAATTGATCTAAACTTGTTTGACGTATACCAAGGTAACGGTATCGAAAGCGGATTCAAGAGTTTAGCAATTGCTATGACTTTGCAAGATAATGAAAAAACCCTTGAAGATAAAGATATAAATGAAGTCGTAGATCGTGTGGTCGATACATTAAAAAGTGAACTAAATGCATCACTGAGGGATTAAGCAATGGCGCTAACCAAAGCAGAAGTAGCAGAACATTTATTTGAAAAAGTTGGGCTGAGTAAGCGCGACGCAAAAGATATGGTTGAAGTGTTTTTCGAAGAAGTTCGTGAAACATTAGAGTCAGGAGAGCAGGTTAAGCTTTCAGGATTCGGTAACTTCGATTTACGAGTGAAAAGTGAACGTCCTGGACGTAACCCAAAAACTGGTGAAGATATTCCAATTTCTGCACGTAAAGTCGTGACTTTCCGTCCAGGACAAAAATTAAAAAGTCGTGTTGAAAACGGTAACGGCTAATTAGTTAAAGAATATAAGTTTTGAATTGAATAAGGCTGCATTTGCAGCCTTTTTTATGCATAAAATTTGAAGTTAGACTTTTTTATTTCGAACAAAAATTTAGTATCAGTGTCCAGTAAACAATGCCGTGTTGAGTGGTTTACAAGTAAATGTGAATTTACAGGACCAAAAAGTTTTAGGTGATAGAATTAGATAACTTCTCTTGGCTTAGCGGTCATTAATTTACTAATCAAAAAGAGTGAAAACTCTTTAATAATTAATAACACTATAGCAATGGTAATGCCTGTTGCAAGAGCATCTACACTTAATGGTATGGCTAAAACAAAGCTTTTTGCAGTGGCTTGCGCTATAGCAAAGTCAAAATTGCTAACAAACTGATAAAGTTTATTAATATAATCAGCTTCAGTTATTTGCTGTAAATGTAGCTGGTAGCTATTTATACGTTGGCCTAATAATTCAATAAGCTCCGCCGTGCTTCGTATCGCAGGCTCAGTATTTTCTTTATATTTTATTACCATGGTCGCTAAACTACCTTGATAATGTTGTTCAGCAATTTTCTGAAATTCTTGCAGTTGAAATTGAGCTTCGTTTAGGTGCCCTGATAAACGTTGAATGTATTGTTGAATAAATTCAGGTAATTGAATGCCAACAATAAAAGTTACGGTAAAAAAGCAACGATCGATAATATTATTAATCAGGGTAAACATGCGATCCGTTAGAAACATTTAGTTTCTCTCAAGTTAACATATAAAAGCTATTTACGTCACCTTGCTTATTGTAATTAAAAGTGAAAATGGCTAAAGTTTGTTTTTTACTTTTTCTTCAACAAATCATGCGCCGAAATCATCACCCAGATCCCGAAACTACGACCTTTAATTGGCGTGTAGCAAAAATGTTATTGCCTTATCTTTTTGAGTTTAAGTTACGCATTGGTTTAGCTATGGTGTGTTTGATCTTAACAAAAGTAGCCAGTGTATACCTGCCTTTTGTTTTAAAAGATATTGTTGATGTACTAGATACTCAACAAGATAATAGAGTTTATCTTGTTCCCTTTGCTTTAGTTGCTGCCTATGGTGTTATTCGACTTGCTGTGGTGTTATTTGCTGAAATTAGGGATACCTTATTTGGACGAGTGACTGAAAGGGCGATACGACGTATTGGCTTAAAGGTATTTCGTCACTTACATCAATTAGATTTAGATTTTCATTTAAATCGTCAAACTGGAGGATTATCACGAGATATTGATCGTGGCACCTCCGGCATTAATTTTTTAATGCGCTTTATGGTGTTTAACATTGTCCCCACTTTATTTGAAATAATTATGGTGATCAGTATCTTGTGGTATAACTATGGCGTCTGGTTTGCCTTGATCACCCTTGGCTCGATTGCTGGTTATGTAGCTTATTCGGTTTATGCAACCGAGTGGCGCACTCGTTTTATTCGAGCGGCAAACAAAGCTGACTCCTCTAGTAATACCCGAGCAATTGACAGCTTATTAAATTACGAAACAGTGAAGTATTTTACTAATGAAGAATATGAAGCTAAAGCATACGATAAACAGTTAGCTGAATGGGAAACCGCTAAAATGCAAAATCGCCTATCGTTATTTGCATTGAATGGTGGTCAAGCAGTGATTATTTCCTTATCAATGACGGCTATGCTTGGCCTTGCTGCATATCAAGTAACATATGGAAAGATGACGCTAGGTGATTTTGTTTTAGTGAATGCCTTTATGATGCAGCTGTTTATTCCATTAAATTTTTTAGGGTTTGTTTATCGGGAAATTAAAAGTTCATTGGCTAATATTGAGCAAATGTTTGCTTTATTGCTTAAACGTCCCAAAGTTGAAGATGCTAAAGATGCAAGTGAGTTATCTCTAGGCCAAGGTGAAATCTGTTTCAATCAGGTTGATTTTTCTTATCAGGCAACAAGGCCAATATTAAAGGACATCAACTTTACCATTAAGTCAGGACAGAAGGTCGCTATTGTAGGTGATAGTGGATCGGGTAAGTCCACTCTTGTAAAGCTATTGTTTAGGTTTTACGATACCACAGCAGGTACAGTAAGTATTGATGGTCAAGCAGTCAATAAGATCACTCAAAACTCTCTTCGCCAAGCGATTGGCATTGTACCGCAAGATACTGTGCTATTTAATGATACGCTTTTTGAAAATGTTAAATATGGTGAGCCATCGTCAACAACAGAGCAAGTAGAAAAAGCGATAGAGCTTGCTTATTTATCCGATTTTGTTGACTCGTTGCCTGACGGGTACCAAACAATGGTAGGTGAGCGTGGTTTAAAGCTCTCTGGTGGTGAAAAGCAGAGAGTGGCTATAGCTCGTACTATATTAAAAAATCCTGCGATTTTAGTTTTTGATGAAGCGACATCCTCATTAGACAGTCACTCTGAACAAGCTATCCTCGGAGCAATTAAAGAAGTTGCGAAAGATCACACTAGCTTAGTGATTGCCCATCGACTTTCAACCATTATTGATGCTGATAATATTATAGTATTGAAACAAGGAGAAATTGTTGAACAAGGGGATCATCAAAGTTTACTAGCTTGTAAAGGCTATTATCAAAAAATGTGGCAGTTACAGCAAAGTAATAATGAATAGGAATTTTGATGTCTGATCACCAAGAGCCTGCTATCTTGCAAACTCAGCAATGGCTTAAACAAATTATTGTAGGATTGAATTTTTGTCCTTTTGCCAAAAAAGAAATGCTTAATAACACCATTCATTATCACCTGTGCATACAAAAGAAGGCGAGCATTGCATTAGAAGAATTTGTAAAGCAATGCGAATATTTAGCACGGAACGATGAGATAGAAACGACTTTAATAGTTTTTGAATTAGGCTTCAAAAGTTTTGAAAAATATTTAGATTTAGTTGATTATGCTAATGATTTAATAATTGAGTTAGGTTATGAAGGAGTATTTCAATTAGCGAGTTTTCATCCAGACTATTACTTTGAAGGTGAAGCGTTTGACGATGCTTCAAACTTTACCAATCGCTCGCCATTGCCTACCATTCATATAATTCGTGAAGCAAGTATGGCTAAGGTATTATCGATATATAAAAATCCTGAACAAATTCCTGATAATAATATTGCTTTAGCTCGACAGAAGGGAACTTTGTTCTTTGAGCAAATTCTACAAGCGATTGGTAAATCCCATAACCCTTAGTTATCAGTTGAATTCATTTTCGATTTAAATAACGCTTCTTATCACTTTCTATTGATACATATAAAAATATTCTAGGTATAATACATAGTGCGATGCTGTTAAAAATTCAGTTGTTATTTTAATTTTATAGGAACATGCTTTCTCGTGGAAAAAAAGTCAGTGGTACAAGTGGGTGGAACAATAGAAAAAGCGATCAATGGTGAATATAGTATTGACGTTAAAAGTGTGTTGAATGAAGCATGGCAAAACACCCTTAAGTCGAGAACATCGATCAATATTGGTTTATTGCTAACGTTTGCTATCGGTATGATTACTACACTTATAATTAGTAGCTTTATGGGGGGCGTAGAAGCCGTTTTCAACGATGCTAAATCTAGTGCCATGCTCAATATTATAGTAACGTTAATTGTTTATCCTTTTCTTGTTGGTGTGGAAATGATGGGAGTTTTTCATGCTGTCGGCTTAAAAACTAATCCAAAACTAGTTTTTGCGTTTTTAAAGCGTGGTAGTTGGGTTGCACTATGTGCCTTACTTGTATCAACATTGATAACCATAGGATTGAATTTATTTTATCTCCCTGGGATCTTTTTAGCGGTTGCTTTATCTTTGGTATTACCTTTAGTGGTTGAAAAACAACTTTCACCATTAAAAGCTATACTGTTATCTATTCAAGCATTACGTCATCAGTGGTTTCAAATTTTTCTTAGTTATTTAGCGTTAATTTTATTGGTTATTTTATCATTAATGCCTTTGGTACTAACTGCTGAGTCTCAATTGTCACTAATTGGTGGAGTGTTCTTTCTGTTTTGTTTAACTTATATAGCACCACTCTTTTATAATGTTAAAGGGATATTATATCGTGAAATTTTTGGTATGCAGTTAACTGTAACCAATGAAAATAATGATAGCCCAGATGCCGGTAAAGACAATCATATAGATACAACGTTTTCAGCTTAGCTCATTAAAATTAAACAATTTAGTTAAGCTAAAGCGTTTGGGGCAAAGAAGATTAAAATAAAGGCTACTAGATAAGGAATAGCTTTGATTAGAAGAAGTTCATTTTTTAAATTATTATTATTATTATTGTTTTTATCGGCACTGATCTTTCCATTTGTAGGTAAGAAGATAGCCCTTATAGAACCTATTAAAGTAGATAATATTCCTGCTGTGCCACTGCCAGTAGTAGTTCCAGAAAAACCCTTACATAATGTTATTCTACCTGACTTTTCAGCTTTAAAAGATGTAAAGCAAAAGAAACAGCTGTTTTTTGATTTCATCCGTCCAGCAGTAGAACAAGAGAATCTTCGATTAATGAAGGTTAGAGCGAAGATGTTATTAACGCTTGAAAAAATATCGTTAGAGCAACCTTTACTTGAAGAAGAGCAGCTTTTTATTCGTAATTTAGCAAAAAAATATCGAGTTAGTAAACGTTATACTCAATTACAAAAGGTACATGAGTTACTTAACCGAATAGACATCATTCCTAGCCCTTTAGTTTTAGTACAAGCAGCAAATGAGTCGGCTTGGGGAACCTCAAGATTTGCTCGTATTGGCTTAAATTTCTTTGGTATTTGGTGTTATAGAGAAGGTTGCGGCATGGTACCAAGAGGTAGAAATCAAGGAGCCAAACATGAAGTTGCTGCTTTTGATAGTGTTGAAAATACTGTTGAACATTACTTATTTAATATTAATAGTCATAATGCTTATCAGGTGTTTCGTACTATACGAGCTCAATTACGAGAACAAAATCAACCATTAAGCCCTGAAATTTTAGCAACAGGATTGTTACCTTACTCAGAACGAGGGACCGATTATGTTCTTGAAATTACGCAAATGATCCGCCATAACCGTCAATATTTAGAGCTTGCTCAAGCAGATTAATACATGAGTGCAAGCTCTTGCATTTCAGCTTATTTCACTTATTTTAATTCAATGATTTCTATGTTGTTTTGATCCGGTAATTGATTTGTTGTACTTTTGGCTAAAACCTCTGTATCAAAAGCTAAGTCTCCGCCATTAATAACACCAGAGTTTTTATCTATAGACTTAAAGTCAAAGAGCTCGTTATCACATAAATGAGAAGGGACAACATTTCTCATTGCAGTAAACATTGACTCTATTCTTCCTGGGAAATTAACTTGCCAGTCATTAAGCATCTGTTTCATATTTTGTCGTTGCATATTGGGTTGAGAGCCACAAAGATTACAAGGAATAATGGGAAACTGTTTTAATTGAGCGTATTGAATAAGTTCAGCTTCTTTACAAAATGCGAGAGGGCGGATCACGACATGCTCGCCATTATCTGAAACTAATTTCGCTGGCATCGCTTTAAGCTTGCCACCATAAAACATATTAAGCATTAATGTTTCAATCATGTCATCACGATGATGGCCTAAGGCTACTTTTGTTGCGCCTAACTCTTTGGCTACTTTATATAAAATAGCTCTTCTGAGTCGAGAGCATAAGCTGCAAGTGGTTTTTCCTTCAGGGACTTTATCTTTAACAATAGAATAAGTATCTTCTTCGACAATTTTATATTCGATACCAAGTGACTCAAGATAATCGGGCAGAATGTTTTCTGGAAAACCTGGTTGCTTTTGATCTAAATTTACCGCGATAATATCAAAGGAAATTGGTGCTAAGTCTCTTAAAATCATTAAGATAGATAATAAAGCGTAACTGTCCTTACCACCAGATAAACAAACCATAATACGATCACCTTCAACAATCATATTATATTCAGCAATAGCCTGACCCACATGACGGCGTAACCGTTTTTCCAGTTTAGTTAATTGAATTTTTTGTTCATCACTTAGTGGATGATAGGAGCCGTTATTTAGTCCATTGGAAGAGTTATTATTGAGCGTTTTTGAAATTGACACGTTGATTTAAGCCATAATTTATCACGGCGCGTATTATAACGAATGCTATTGATTTTACCAATGATGTTGAAAGCGATATTGTCAGTTAAAAACCATACATAAAATGTATGGTTTTTATGTTTAGTCTATTTAAGTTTTAGCTAGCGGTGAAACATAACCATCTGGTTTTAAGGCAAGTACATCACAATTAAGCTTATCAATAACATGCTCAGCAGTGTTGCCAATTAACGCGGCAGACAAGCCTGTACGCCCTACAGTACCCAGTACAACTAATTCAGCATCTAACTCTTTAGATATGTCCTCAATCACATCTTCAGGCAAGCCCTCCATTACATGGGTATTTTCTTGATTTATCTGATAATCGTTTGCATGTTCAGACATGGCTACTTGATGGTGCTTAAGCATCGAACTGTTGTATTCGCTGGCATTAAACTCTGGAATTTCTATTGCTATATTCACAGGAGTACCAGGATAAGAATTGACTAAGTGAACATTGCTATTAATTATTTTTGCTAAATGTACTGCTTCTTTAGTAATTTTCTTATTCAGAGATTGATGTTCAATTTCATCACTACCGACATTTAAAGAAGCAACTATATTGCCATGCTCTGGCCATAGGTGTTCTTTAACTAATAAAACAGGGCAAGGGCATTTACGTAATATATGCCAATCAGTTGGAGTAAAGATAACAGATTTTAGTTTGTCATGTTGATGTGTGCCTTTGATCACTATGTCGAAGTTATTTGTTAATACTTGTTCAATAATGGGTTCAAAAGGGCGGTTGTGCCAAATAACTTTTTGATTAATTTCTATTTCAGGATGAGCAGCATCGCTAATGAGCTTATCTAACCATTGCTCGCGGTCGTTGATCACTGATTGACGCATAGCCTCGCGTTCATCACTTGATAACATGGTAGTCATTTCATAGGAAAAATCGTAAATAGATAAAAAAGCAGTGATGCTAGCTTTGGTTTTGCTGGCTAGCTCAATAGCTCTATTAAGTGCTTTTTGCTCTTCAACAGTAGGATCGATGACAGCTAAAATACGTTGATACGTTTCCATTTCTTTCTCCTAAATAATCCGTTTGTCGCTAGTTAATTATTAGTATAACCACAAATTAGCAAGTAGGAGAGAAAAAGTGAAATTAACAATTATGATAAGTTGTTCTAAATCAAGTATTAATAATTTAGAACAACTCAAAAAGGATTTATAGAAAAAGAGGCTATTTTATAATGCAGCACATTGATTAAGCTTTTCAATATCTAAAATAGATATTAACTTGCCTTCAACTAGAATAAGACCATTTTTATGAAAACGGTTTAATAAACGACTGATAGTTTCCACTGTTAAACCAATGTAGTTTCCAATATCGCTGCGAGTCATAGACAAACGAAATTCTGTTGCTGAAAGGCCTCGAGCATGGTATCTCGTACTCAACGCGCTAATAAATGTTGCTAGGCGTTGCTCGGCATTCTTTCTATTTAACAAGGTAAGCATTTCTTGATCAGAGCGAATCTCTGAGCTCATTAAACGCAAAATTTGCTTTTTAAGTTTTGGCATTGAGTTTGATAAACTATCAAGGGTATTGTAAGGGATTTCACACACCATTGAGGTTTCTAGTGCTTTTGCAAAACTTGGATGCTCAGAGCTCGCTATTGCATCAAAACCTAGTAGATCACCAGCTAAGTGAAAGCCAGTAATTTGCTCTTCACCACTTTCATTCACGGTAAATGTTTTAAAGGTTCCCGAACGTATAGCGTATAAAGCCGTCATCTTATCGCCATCTTGGAATAGCTGCTCACCTTTATGAATAGGGCGCTTGCGGTCAATAATTTGATCTAGAGTATCAAGCTCTTTTTCATTTAAAGAAAAAGGAATACAAAGCTCACTAATACTGCAATTTTGACAGTGAATGTGCTGTTGACCTGATTGACGATTATACATATTATCCTTTATCTAGCGAGTAACCACAATTAATGTGAATGTTATTAGAACATCATACCATATGCAAATTTTAAAGTAATTATTCCATAAATAATTAATCCCAATGCCATGATTTTTCTAAAATATACATTGGTAATTAGTGCTTTAAAGGAAATGAAACCAAAAGATACTGTAAGCAGTGCTGGTAAGGTGCCTAAGCCAAAGCTCATCATGATTAATGCACCTTGTATTCCATCGGCACTGGCTAAAGACCATGTAAGTGTTGAGTATATTAGTCCGCAGGGTAACCAACCCCATAATGCGCCTAATGATAGTGCTTTTTTAACACTGTTTACCGGAATGAAATTTTTGCTTAATGGTGATAAAAATTTCCATAAATGTTTACCTAAATACTCTACTTTATTTAAAAGCATCAACCATTGACCAAGATACAGGCCTAATAATATTAGAAAAAAACCTGAGAGGAGTCTCAAGCCTGCTATTGGCATACCTATGTTTTTAGCAGCTAAAGAGCCTGTAAAACCAGCAATTCCGCCAATTACACTGTATGACAATATTCTACCTAGATTATAACTTAAGATTAATTTAAATTGTGGGCTATTATGTTGTTGAGGGATTGCTGAAGTTAACATGGTGGTGATACCGCCACACATACCAATACAATGACCAGCACCTAATAAACCTATAATAAATGCAGAAAAATAATCAATACTCATTATGGTTATCAGTGATAGAGTCGGTTAATTCTTTATCATTATTACTATTCTTTTTTGTATTCTCAGTCTCTTTGTCGGTATCAGATTCACCATCAAATAATATACTCATTCCTTGCTTTTCTAGATCATCGAACTGGTCGGTTTTTACTGCCCAGAAGAACAAATAAATGCCTAATACGGTAAGTAAAATAGCCACAGGTATTAAAATATAAATCACACTCATTACTTCACCTTGCTTTTTCTTTGGTTCATCAATCAGTTATTTAGCTTTAAGTAAACGCAAAGAGTTAGTTATTACTAATATTGAACTTAATGACATACCAATAACAGCCATGTAAGGAGTGATATGTCCAGAAACAGCTAAAGGCAGCACGATAGCATTATAACCAAAAGCCCAAAAGTAGTTTTGCCAAATAATACGTTTGGTTTTAACAGCGACGTTGATTAATGTTTGAATGGACGATAACGTATTTTTTAAAAGAATAACATCAGCACCACTTTTCGCAATATCAGTACCACTTCCCATAGCAATTGATACATGTGCTGCACCAAAAACAGGTGTGTCGTTAATGCCATCACCAACCATAGCAACAACTTTGTCTTTTTGTAGCTGTTTGATAATTGCTAACTTATCTTGTGCGCTTAATTGGCTATGCACGTCATTTAAGGCTAATTGTTGCTGCACTTTCTCACAGCCTTGTATGTTATCACCAGATAACATGACATTTGTAATACCCACTTTTTTAAGTGCATTAATAAGTTCTTTGGCTTCAGCTCTTATTTTATCTTCTAGTGAAATAACTGCGATAACTTGGTTGCCACTGGATAATACACATTGCGCATAATGATATTGCTTACTTAATTCATTTGTTAATGACCAACTTGGCTTACCTAATTTATAATTTTGCTGATTAACATCACCTGAAATACCACAACCAGAAATAATCTTAATATTATTACTTTGATAATTAAAATCTCTAAACTTAGCGAACGCTTTTGCAATAGGATGTTCGGAGTGCGACTCAAGTGCTGCAGCTATTGCTTGAACTTGTTCAATTGAATAATCACCATTAATCATTTCAATTTGGCTGATTGAAAAGTCACCTGAGGTGAGAGTGCCTGTTTTATCAAAAGCAAAACAATCAATGGTGGGGATAGTCTCCATTACATGGGCTGACTTGACCATAATGCCATCTCGATTTAATCGGGTAGTAGCGCAAGTCAATGCTGTAGGTGTTGCTAAAGAAAGTGCACAAGGGCAGGTGGCGACAAGTACAGAAAGGGTGATCCAAAAAGCTTCTTCAGGCAAATGTTGCTGCCAGTAAATAGCTGTAGCTATTGCGGTAAGCAGTATGAGTGCAACAAAATACTGGGCAATTTTATCAGAGAGTTTAGCTAGCCTAGGTTTGTGTGCTTGAGAGGACTCACTTAAGCGAATTAATTGGCTTAAAAAAGAATTACTGCTGGCATGGCTAACCTCAACGGAGATATTACCATCACCATTAATGGTGCCGGCAAAAACATGGCAGCCAATATTTTTTGTTATAGGCAATTGCTCTCCTGATAGCATTGCTTCATTTAATTGGCTAACTCCTGATAAGATCTTACCATCAGCAGGTACAGTCTCACCTGGTTTAATCAGTACGATGTCTTGTGGTTTTAGTTTTCGTGCAACGATAAACTCTTCTTTGTTATTCGTAATTTTTGTTGCTGTCATTGGCATTAGTTTTAATAAATTTGCTGAAACTTCAGCAGCACGGCTACGTGCTCTAAACTCTAAAAACTTACCAATTAATAATAAAAAGGTGAACATAGCAACAGATTCAAAATACACTTCACCTTGATGGCTGATAGTAGCCCATGCGCTAGCACTAAAGGCTAGAGAAATAGCAATAGCAACAGGAACATCCATAGATAATCGTTTAGCTTTTAATGCATTAAAAGCACCGGTATAAAAAGGTAATGCGCCATATGTAACGATAGGTGTTGTAAGGATAAGACTTACCCATCTTAGATACACTAGATTGTGCTCAGACATATCAGAAAATGCGCCAAAATATAAACCAAAAGCGATCATCATTACTTGCATCATTAAAATGCCAGAGATACCTAACCGTTTGATGAAGGCTTTACTTCGCTTTTTATTGTTTTGTTCTACATGACTTGCTTTAAAAGGGGCTGCTTGATAACCAATCGCTTCAATGGCTAATAATAATTCACTGAGTTTTAGCTTGTTATCTTGCCATCTAACGGTTGCACGTTGCGTGGTAGCATTTACATTAATACTAATAATGCCCATAACCTTAGTTAATTGCATCTCAATGAGCCAAGCACATGCTGCGCAGCTTATACCATCAATGGTTAAAATGGTTTCCTTGTAGTCATCCGTTTTATAGGTAAATTCATCTTGCAGATCTTCATCATCAAGCAACTGTTTTTGCTTTAACTGTTCTGGAATTAAGGCTTCGCCTTTTGGCGCAGCTTCGGTTCTAAAACGATAATAGTCAGTTAAACCACTTTCAATGATTGTATTGGCAACCGCCTGACAACCAATGCAACACATTGCTTGCTGTTTTGCATCAATAATAACAAAAAGGTTGAGCCCGTTTGGTACTTGTTCATCGCAATGAAAACAACTATATGACATGTTTTATTATCTAATTAGCTTCAATAGGATTAGGAATAATATCAATAAAATCAGACTGAGGTAGAGAGATGGTGTTTTGTATTTTCCAGTTTTTTTCAAACGATGAAATAGTAATACGCCATTTACCTTCAACTAAATGGTCGAATTGGTGTCTAAAATTTCCATTACCATTTGGGGTTAACGCTAAATGAAAGTCTTTTTCTTCAAGGGTAGGGTGAAAAAAAGTCACATTTAATAGCGGAAACTCCTTATCTATACCGGTTGGTACAATTACTAATTCATTATTTGCTAATTTAAGTGAGAACTTCATGCCAAGTTTCTGAGCGAGTTTAACCTTATCTACCTGAAGATTAATTGCTTTGCCTCTTTTATAGTAATCGCCAACAACTAAGGTATCAGGATTAGTATTTGCAATAATATAGGTGGCAATCCCTGCAACAACTGCAGAAAAGGGTAAGAAAAACACTAGCCATGCCCACGGCTCTTTATACCAAGGAGTATTCATTGATTTATTATGTAATCGCAAGAGAAATATGTAAGGTATTATACGAGGTTTTAAGCTTACAAACCATTAAAAGCGTGGGTTTATATGAAAACTTTATATTAGAACTTGGTACAAAAATCTAATAAAAAAACCTTGTTATGATTACATAACAAGGTTTTGTATTCAGGATAAAGGATTTAACGATTAATCTTGAGAAAGACTATAAACATATGCACTGATCACATGTACTTTTTGTTCACCTAAAATGTCTTTCCAAGCAGGCATTACACCAGCGCGTCCATATTTTATTGATTGCTCAACTATACGTGGAGAGCCACCATATAACCATATGTTATCGGCTAAGTTTGGTGCCCCTAATGGAATACCCATGGCAACACTACCTTTACCATCTATACCGTGACAACCAGCACACATTGCAAATTTAGCTTGTCCTGCTGTAGCTGATTTTTCATCAACTTCACGGCCACTTAAACTTAATACATAAGCAGCAACATCTTTTACGCCTTGCTCGCCACCTAAAGCAGTTTCCCACGCTATCATGCCTTGTGCCTTACGGCCTTGCATAATGGTATGCTTGATATCTGCAGCTGAACCGCCATATAACCAATCTTTATCTGTTAGGTCAGGAAAGCTTGTAGTACCGCCAGCGTTGGAGCCATGGCATTGAGAACAATTCTGAATAAAAAGGCGTTGACCTACTTTTAACGCTTCTTCATCCGTTGCTAAATCTTCAATACTACGAGCAGCATATGCGTCAAAAATAGGACCAAATTTAGCATCAGCTGCCTTTATTTCCATATCATATTGTACAATCAGATCATGTTCTTTAGCGTAAGCTGCTTTAGTTCTCGATTCTTCAAGATTTAAGATGCCTTGGTTTGAACTTGACCAACCTAAAAGCCCAGTCCATCCACCTAAACCATATAGGGCAATGTAACCAAAAGCCCAAATAATGGTTAATAAGAAGAATGTACTCCACCATTGTGGTAAAGGATTGTTCAATTCTTCAATGCCATCGAAGGTGTGTCCCATAGACTCACCTTCTTCAACACCTGCAAAGTTTTTTAAACACCAACGTAATAGAAGAAAACACCCTACCAGTGAGCCTAAGGTAAGTACCCAAACCCAAATATTCCAAAAGCTAGACATTTTTATTTGTCTCCTGCTTGTTAATTTTTTCCTTGCTATCTTCCTCAAAAATAGAATTAGCTGCTTCATCAAATGAAGACTTACGTTTTTTCGAGTAAGACCAAACAACGATAATGATAAATAATGCTAAAATTAATAAAGCGATTAACCCTCTTAGCGTACCGTAATCCATATTCATTACTTCAACGCATGGCCAAGAGATTGCAAATATGCAACTAAGGCCTCCATTTCAGTTTTACCTTTAACAGCGGCTTTTGCGCCATCAATTTCAGCCTGAGTATAAAGAGGAATGGCATTACCATTTTCATCTTTATGGCTGCGATTGCGGGTTAACCAATTAAACGTTGCTAGTTTCTTACCAGTTAACTCACCGTCTAAAGTGTTTTTATTTAACCAGTTATAAGCAGGCATGTTTGACTCAGGTACTACTGAGCGAGGGTCTGTTAAATGAGCGATATGCCAATCATCACTATAACGTCCGCCAACACGGGCTAAATCAGGACCAGTACGTTTTGAACCCCATAAAAATGGATGTTCCCAAACGTGCTCACCTGCAACACTATAGTGACCATATCGCTCTGTTTCAGCTCTAAATGGACGGATCATTTGACTATGACAATTACTACAACCTTCACGAATATAGATGTCACGACCTTCCATCTGTAATGCGTTGTATGGTTTTAAATTATCAACAGGAGTTGTTAATTCTTTTTGGAAAAATAATGGCGTAATTTCAACTAAACCACCGATGCTGATAGCAAAGATAGTAAAAAGGAAAAACAAACCAACATTCTTTTCAACTTTTTCATGCTTATTTTTCATGTTTGTTCTCCTTACGCTACTTCAACGGGTTTAAGACTTCCGTCTTTAGCACCCATGGTTTTGAACATGTTATAAGCCATTAAAATAAAGCCGGCTACAACTAATACACCACCTAAGAAGCGGATAAAGTAGAAAGGATAAGACGCCGTTAAACTTTCAACAAAACTGTAAGTTAATGTACCGTCGGTATTTACTGCACGCCACATTAAACCTTGCATTACACCTGAAATCCACATCGCAACAATGTATAACACGATGCCAGCGGTATGCATCCAAAAATGTACATTGATCAATTTGATGCTGTACATACGACCTTGATTAAATAGCACGGGAATTAAATGGTACATTGCACCAATTGATACCATTGCAACCCAACCTAAAGCACCAGAGTGAACGTGACCAACAGTCCAATCAGTATAATGAGATAAGGCATTTACCGATTTAATCGCCATCATTGGACCTTCAAAGGTAGACATACCGTAGAAAGACAATGAAACAATTAAGAAACGAAGAATTGGATCATGGCGAAGTTTATGCCATGCGCCAGAAAGGGTCATAATACCGTTGATCATCCCACCCCATGAAGGAAGGAATAATACGATAGACATTACCATACCAACAGATTGAGCCCAGTCAGGTAATGCTGTGTAATGTAAATGATGAGGACCAGCCCAAATGTATAATGATACTAGTGCCCAAAAATGTACAATAGATAAACGGTAAGAATAAACTGGGCGCTCAGCTTGTTTTGGTACGAAGTAATACATCATACCTAAAAAACCAGCTGTTAATAAAAAGCCAACGGCATTATGTCCATACCACCACTGCATCATCGCATCAATTGCGCCAGAGTAGATAGAGTACGATTTCATCATTGAAACAGGCACTACCATCGAGTTACCAATATGTAGAACAGCGACTGTAATAATAAAGCCACCAAAAAACCAATTAGCAACATAGATATGTGAGGTTTTACGCTTGACTAAAGTACCAAAAAATACAATGGCATAAGAAACCCACACTACAGCAATTAATATATCAATTGGCCATTCTAGCTCGGCATATTCTTTACTTGAGGTATAACCAAGAGGGAGGGTGATCGCCGCTAATACAATGACGGCTTGCCATCCCCAAAAAGTGAAGGCAGCAAGTTTTCCACCAAATAACGTTGTTTTACAGGTTCGCTGTACAACGTAATAAGAGGTAGCGAATAGAGCACTTGTACCAAAAGCAAAGATTACTGCGTTGGTATGTAGAGGACGAAGACGTGAGTACGTTAACCAGGGTGTGTCAAAATTCAATGCTGGCCAAATTAATTGCGCAGCAATGAGAACACCTACTAGCGTACCAACGATTCCCCATATAACTGTCATGACGGTAAACTGGCGTACCACATCGAAGTTATATGACGGCTGATCAAGCGTTGTTGTCATTTTTTTGTTCCGTTAACTAAAGTTAGTTTTATTATTGTGTATATTTCAGGTAAATAATCACAATAAAATCATTTCTAATATATTATTTTTAATAGATTGTGAGATATGTCACATAAAAAGAGTTAATGCTCTATATCAAGCGGGATTTTACCTTTTTGCAATGATTTAGATCAATAAAAAACTATGATTTAAATCAATAAAATATAATTCCCTCAGAATAAATAAGTCAATAAACAAATGTGCCTGTATAGGAATTAATCAGAAAAGCAAAAAACACCTGTTAAAAGGTAGACTAGATTGTGATAACTCGCTAGTTTTTGGCGTTTTTATAAGATTCGAATAGTTTTTTTTGTTGGTTGTTTTTTAGACTGTGAATTTGTTTTAATAAATCATGATTTTGAGCTTTATTAATCTTATTTTAAAGAAAAATATCGCAGATTATTGACTTGCCAATTGGGTTAGTTTCTCTTTGTTTAATAAATGCACTTGCTTGGCCTCAATGGAGAGTAATTGTTCTTTTTGAAATTTTGAAAATATTCTACTTAACGTCTCTCTTCTTAAACCTAGAAAATTAGCAATATTGTCTCTACTAATCGTTAAGTTTATGGTATCAACAGCATTATCATGGTCGGCTCTTCTTTTATAAATGTTCAGCAAAAAAGCGGAAACTAGGCTTTCTGCAGATTTTTTAGCAATAAAAGTTTGAAACTCACTTTGAGAAATATAACTTTGTCGCGTTAATATATCCACTAAACTTAGCTGTAACATAGGTACAGTAGCGCTACATGCCATTAAATCAGCTACTTTAACTTGACAGACTGAGCTTTTGCCTATGGCAATGGCATTATAAAGGTATTTTTTGGGGTGAAGCGCGTCTTCACCAATTAACTCTCCCGGAAAGCGAAAACCGAGAATTTTTTCCTCCTTTTTATTATTATGATCAATTAACTTATAGGTACCTGAAGTTACAGCATAAATTGCTGTCATATCATCCCCTTTATTAAAGAGAATTGTATTGGCTTTGCCTGATATTCTTTTTGAAAGGTAATTATCAGTTAACGTTATAGAGTGACAATTACCAGCTTTAACTGGCAAGCATATTGGCTCCATAGCACAATGCTGGCAAGCAACATAATTGTGATTTTGCTCACAGCTTGATACTGATTTCTCAATATGTTTTTTAATAGTCATTGTTGGCTTCTTGTATTGCTTGTTGATCGTTATTGTCTGATTTAGTTACTTATTTTTATTTTAATGCTCAGACTAGAGGTAAAGATTATAACGATTTTATTTTATAGAGATCTGATCGTAATCAAATTCGTGTATGATCTTTAGAAATAATTGCTCTTATCAATGTCTTAAATAAAATACTATGTCATCTATAAATCCTCTTATGTTCGCTTTATTGTCTTTATTATTCCTTAATGGTTGCGATCGACAGGGGCAAGTAGCAGCGTTAACCGTAAAGCCTCATTGTTTAATAAGTCAAAGTGACTGTGTCATTAATAATGTTTTTGGTAAAATATCTGTTTTATTTGACGTTGAAAAGGTAGTAACCGAGCATGCATTTAATATTATAATTAAATCTGAAAAGGATATTGTTGATTTAAAAGTTACTGGCTATCTAGAAGGCAAAGAGATGTTCATGGGAAAAATTCCCTTGTTCTTTCAAAAAAATGACTCCGGTAACTATATAACAGAAACATATTTAGGTAGTTGTTCTGAAGAGAAAATGGTTTGGAGAATGTGGCTTACTTTTACCGATAGCTCGGGTAATAACAATAATAGAAAGGAAACTGTTTTTATCGATTTTACTAGCAGTCGAGGTTAATTGTTCTTGCTAGTGATTAACTAACTCATTGCTAACCACATAGCGACCAAAATCATTAAAGAACCTGATATTTTATTGAGCAACTTTACATTGTTTTGTTGAGTTAATAATTTACCAATAGTTTTCCCACCCGTTGCATATAGCATCATGCAGAAAAATTCAGACATTACAATAATGGCAACCAATACAAATAGTTGCGTTGGTAACGCGTAATCACTATTGATAAAGGGAGGAAGTAAAGAAACCATGAATGCCCAACCTTTGGGGTTGGCAATTGCAGTAATAAAACCTTGGTTAAATAAAGTGCTCTTTTTTACGTTAATTGAGCTACTTCCCTCTGTAGAAAGAGCAAGTTTACCTTTAGAACGCCACATATTTATTCCAATATAAAATAGATATAATGCGCCAAGTAATTTAAGTGAAATGAACAACTCAGGCATATTTTTCAAAGCAACAGCAACACCTAAAACAGCAGCTATTGCAACGGTAGCAACTCCTAATAGTTCCCCCCACATCATCCATAATGTTTTTCTCACACCTATAGACATGCCTAAAGTCATCGCTAATGTCATGCACATGCCAGGCGTTATACTGACTAACAAAAAAGTAGGAATAAAAAGAAGTATTAACGTTGAATCAATCAAAGGGAGGTTTCTTCTTAGGTTATTATTTTACAATAGTAAAAGATAATTCCTACTATTGAAAGACATTCATCGATAGGAGCATGGCGTTAAACTTGTTCATCTAGATGTGAATGTAAAGCAATGTAAAGTCGATTGTTTTACAACTTTAGGGTGATTATGCTCTATGCTATTAAATTCTCTGCTTGTTAATAAAGTGAACTTCTTTCTAAGTAAATGATAATCCAATGAAGAAATTTTTAATTAACACGATTGCCTTCAGTTCGTCACTGTTGTTGTTTTCATGTTCATCCCCTAGCGCGCTAACAACACAGTCAAAACAAGTTGATGCGCCATCAACTTGGTCGGCAACTCACCATGTTATTGTTGTAGATAGCCAGTCATCAGTTAAAGGGCTTGATAACTGGCTAATTACTTTTAAAGATCCAGTTTTAATTGAGCTGGTTAGCATCGCATTAAAAAATAACAAACTGTTAAAAAGTAATCGTTACAACGTCGAGATTGCAAGACAAAAATTAACGATAGTTGATGCAACTGATTTACCGGAGTTATCCCTAGGGGTCAATCAATCGCGTCGTAAACAGGTTTTTGATAGTGGGGAGCAATATCAATCTAGTGCTGATATTAATGTGCAATTAAATTATGAAGTTGATTTATGGGGTAAGTTATCCGATCAGCAACGCCAAGCTAGCTTAACTTACAAAAGCAGCCAAGCTCAATATCTTACTCAGCAACGACAATTGATCGCAGATGTAGCTCGTGCCTGGTTTAACGTAAGTCAAGCTCAACAATTATTAAATTTATTCAAAGAAAGAGCAAATAACTTAAACAATAATTTAGAGATGATACAAGCATCTTATCGTTTAGGGCTTAATCAAGCGCTAGATGTTTATTTAACACAAAATGATGTGAGTCGTGAACAAGCACGCATCGCTGAGCAACAACAAACTCTTCAACAAAGTAAAAGGGCTTTAGAATTATTATTAGGACGTTACCCGAATGCTTCACTTATTGCACAAGCTAAGCTGCCAGCAGTACCGGAAAGTTTATCCCTAGAAGTTCCTGCTCAATTAATGACGAAAAGACCAGATATTTTAACTAGTTGGTATCAATTATTGGCTTTAGATGCTGGGCTAGCCGTTGCTCATAAGCAACGTTTTCCTCGTTTTTCTTTAACAGCATCATCGGGGGATAGCTCAGATCAGTTGTTTAATTTGCTTGATGGCAGCTCATTAGTTTGGTCATTGATTGGTAATTTAACCGTACCATTATTTAATGCTGGTCGATTAGAGTCACAGGAAGAGCAAGCTCGCTTGGCTGTGGTGCAAAAAGAACAAAGCTATTTAGATTTAGTTTATAAGTCGTTTGCTGAAGTTGAAAATAATATTAGCAATCAACAAAGCTTAAAAAAACGTTATGGCTTTTATCGAGATGCTCGTGAAAATGCACTCGTTGCTGAAAAATTATCTTTTAATCAATATTTACGAGGTTTGGTCACTTACACGACGGTATTAGAGTCACAACGTAGAGCGTTTGATGCTCAAACCACTTTGATTCAATTAAAGAATCAATTGCTGCAAAATAGAATTTCATTAGCTATTGCATTAGGTAGCTCTCCTGATGTTTCGATTGAAATTAACAATAACCTTGGTCAACCTAAGCTTCAGAGTAAAATAAGCCATGCAAATTAATAATAAATTACTTAACTATAATCTTTTCAAAAATAAATTCACTTTACCGGTTATTGTTTTGGTTGCTTTCATATTACTAGCCAAGTTAGTTACCAATAATCCACCAACGAGTAAGCGTGGCAAACCGAGTATGGCACCGCAACTTAATGTTGATGTTGAAACTATTAATAAGCAAACTTTTCCTCTAACTATCAATAGCTACGGTACAGTTAAACCTAGAACACAAAGCATTTTACTTCCGCAAGTGTCTGGTCAAATTATACAGATCAGTGAAAATTTCAGTGCTGGTGGTTTTTTTGAAGCGGGGGAAGTGTTAATTGAACTTGATGATCGTGATTTAAAAGCCGAGGTTAAAATCTCCCAAGCAAGTTTGTTTTCGGCAGAGCAAATGTTAAGTGAAGAACAGGCTCGAGTGGCTCAAGCAAGACAAGATTGGCAACGATTAGGTGAGGGGAAAAAAGCACCTGATTTAGTGCTAAGAAAACCACAATTACTTGCTGCACAGGCAAAAGTTTATTCTGCACAAGCGACATTAGCAAAAGCAGAACTTGCTTTAGAGCGAACTAAGATCACAGCGCCTTATACCGGACGAATTCTTACCAAAGATGTTGATATTGGTCAGGTGATCTCATCAAATACAAAGTTGGCTGAAATTTATGCCATTGATTATGTAGAAATTCGTCTTCCAATTAAGAATAAAGATTTGCCGTATATGGTCTTACCTGAAGCGGGTCGGTTCAAAAAAGTAAATAAAGACCAACAACCTCAAGTGACTATTTATTCAGATCTTACAGCTCGTCAATCCTGGTTGGGCAAAGTGGTAAGAACAGAAGGGGCGTTTGATAGTAATTCTCAACAATTATTTGTCGTTGCACAAATAGATGATCCTTATGGGGTAAACAATACCTCAATTTTGCCATTGAAAATTGGTCAATATGTCAGCGCAACGATTAGTGGTAAAAAAGTTGAAGATGCCATTGTTATAGTTAATAAAGCGATTTATCAAGGCAGTTATGTTTATGTTGTGCAAGAGAATAAATTGCAACGTATTAATGTTGATATAGCTTGGCAAAATGAAACGGTTGCTATGATAAAGCAAGGATTAAAAGAGGGGCAATTATTGGTAACAACGTCACTTGGACAAGTAACTTCAGGTACTCCAGTAACAATAAATAGCCAAAATGGAGAAGTTATTGCTAATAAACTTCGTCAGAAAAAGTCATTCACAAAGCGTAATAACAACCGAAAAAAGTCAGAGCAGCAAAAATCAAAGGCAAAAATGAACAAACAAAAAGTGAGATCAGTAGCTAGCCAAGGAGAAGAGCAATGATCGCTTGGTTTGCTCGTAATCATGTTGCCGCTAATTTGTTAATGATTACGATTTTTTTAACTGGGCTGTTTTCATTAAAAGGCAACATCCCGTTAGAAGTTTTTCCCGCTTTTGAGTCTGACATTGTTAATGTTAACGTTAGTTTACGTGGTGCTACACCAGAAGATGTTGAGTTAGGTGTTGCTATTCGTATTGAAGAGGCTGTGCAAGATCTAGAAGGAATAAAAAAAATAACCAGTCGTTCAGTTGAAGGTAGTGCCAGTGTTAATATTGAAGCTGACAGCGGCTATGATGTACGTGAATTATTATCAGATATTAAAAGCCGTGTCGATGCGATTAATACTTTACCGGTTGATGCAGAAAAACCGGTTACAGCTATTCGTCAACGTATTCGTGATGTGATCACGGTAACTGTTGCTTCTAAACATAGTGAAAAAGAAATACGCCAATTTGCTGAGCAAGTTCGAGATGATTTACTTAATTTAAAAGATGTTACCCAAGTATCACTTGATGCAGTAAGAGATTATGAAATCAGTATTGAAGTGAGCCAAGTAAAATTACAACAATACCAGCTTAATTTATCTGATATTGCCCGTGCGGTAAAATCTAGCTCGCAAGATATGTCAGCCGGTAATGTACGCACAGAAGGAGGGGATGTATTAGTACGTAGTAAAGGCCAGGCATATCGACGGGATCAATTTGAACAAATTATTATTAAAACCTATGTTGATGGAACATTTTTGCACCTAGGCGATGTCGCTAATGTTAATGATGGTTTTGAAGAAAAACCACTTAGAGCACGCTTTAATAGTCAACAAGCAGCGTTAATTGAAATTTATCGTATTGGAAACCAAAGTGCGATAGAAGTTGCTGATGCTGTGAAAGATTATATCGAGCGTCGTCAAAGCACTCTACCTGAAGGCTTCGAACTAAGTTATTGGGATGATGACTCTGAAATTGTAAAAAGTAGACTAAACACCCTGATCTCAAATGCATTACAAGGGGGCTTTTTAGTGTTAATTTTACTTACCTTGTTTTTAAGACCTTCGATTGCTATTTGGGTTTCAATTGGCATTCCTATTAGTTTTATGGGAGCATTTATTGTTATGCCATTTTTCGGTATTTCACTAAATATTATGAGCTTGTTTGGTTTTATTCTTGTACTAGGCATTGTCGTTGATGATGCGATTGTCACGGGAGAGAACATTTATCGTCATACTCAAACAGCAAGTTCAGGTATTGAAGCAGCGATAAAAGGCACACAAGAAGTAGCAACACCTGTTACCTTTGGTATTTTAACTACTGTCGCTGCATTTTTGCCATTAGCCTTTATCGAAGGACATCGGGGAGCGATGTTTGCTCAAATTCCTGTCATTGTTATTCCTGTACTCATCTTTTCATTAATTGAGTCTAAGTTTGTTTTACCATCACACTTAAAGTATTTAAAACTTCGTGGAGATAAAGAAAAAACATCTAAACTTTCTGCTTGGCAAGAACGTTTCGCAGATGGCTTTGAGCAAGGAATTTTAAAATATTACCACCCGTTATTAAAAAGGGCGATTAAGCACAGATTAACCACGCTGGTGCTATTTGTTGGTAGCTTTATTCTAATTCTCGCGTTCATTACTAGCGGCTGGACAAAGTTTATCTTTTTTCCTCGTATACCCAGCGAAACGGTACGAGCCAATATTACTATGCCAGTAGGTACTAGTTATGATGTGGTTGATGGTTATGTTGAAAAAATGGTGCAAGCCGCTGCTGATTTACAAGATAAATATCGTGATGAAAATGGCGATAGTGTCATTTTAAATACGTTATCCATCACCAGAAATGAAATCGGTCGGGTGCGTTTTGAAATATTACCTGCGGCTAAAAATAATACAGGTATTGGCAGTCGCCAGCTAGTGCAAGAATGGCGTGCATTAATTGGTACTTTACCGGGTGCAGAAAGCCTTACCTTTCGGGCTGAGATGGGACGAGGTGGTGACCCAATAGATATTCAACTGAGCGCCAATGACTTAAATCTATTGAAGGAAGTTGCTGAGCAAGTCAAACAACGTATAGCGACGTACCCAACGACCTTCGAAATCTCTGATAGTTTATCAAACGGTAAAGAAGAACTAGAAATTGAATTAACTGCACAAGGTCATGCAATGGGCATGTCCAGTTCAACAATTACTCAACAAGTGCGAGATGCATTTTTTGGCGCACAAATTCAGCGTATTCAACGTGGCCGTGATGATGTTCGAGTAATGATTAAATTTCCATTGCTAGAGCGTAAATCTATCGCAAATTTAGGCGACATGCTAATTAATACCCCAAGTGGAGGTAGAGTGCCACTTGCGCATGTAGCGACATTAATTCCAGGTAAAAGTCCTTCAGCAATTAATCGCATTGACCGTTTTAGAACGGTCAATGTTACTGCTGATATTGATAAAAATACGACGAATATGACAATACTTAATGCCGATTTAACAGGCTATTTAGATGATTTAGTGAGTAAATATCCTGGTGTAAATTACACGCTTGAAGGTGAAGCTCGTGAGCAGTCGGATTCATTCAGCAGTTTGGTAATAGGCTTAGTTTTTGTGTTTTTCATTATTTATTGCCTACTGGCTATTCCGTTTAAGTCATACATCCAACCAGCTATTGTGATGTCGGTCATCCCTTTTGGTGCAATAGGAGCGATTGTTGGACATTGGATCATGGGTATGGATTTAACCATTATGAGTTTGTTAGGTATCATGGCGCTTATAGGAGTGGTGGTGAATGACAGCTTAGTCTTAGTGGATTTTATTAATAAACGACGGATGGCGGGTGCTGCTTTAATTGAGGCAGTATTAACAGCAGGACAATCTCGCTTTAGGCCGGTAATGTTAACCTCACTGACTACCTTTATCGGTTTAATGCCTTTGCTTTTTGAAAAGGCGACACAAGCACAGTTTTTGATCCCTATGGCTGTATCACTTGGTTTTGGTATTATTTTTGCGACCATTATTACTTTGATTTTAGTGCCGGTAAATTACTTATTGGTCGAAGATGTCAAAAAACTGTTTAATTCGAGTAGTACTAGCCTTAATGCTATATCTGAGTAAAATGGCTAATAATTGATACAAATATACTTAAAAAGAGAAGAATATGGCTGAAGAAACAATATTTTCTAAAATTATTCGTCAAGAAATACCCACACCACTATTATATCAAGATGATTTAGTGACTGCTTTTCGTGATATTTCACCACAAGCGAACAGTCATATTTTGATTATCCCTAATATGTTAATCCCAACGATTAATGATGTCAGTGATGCGGATGAGTTAACCTTAGGTCGGATGATCACAGTAGCTAAAAAATTAGCAAAAGAAGAGGGAATCGATGAAAATGGCTATCGTCTTATCATGAATTGCAATCAGCATGGCGGCCAAGAAGTGTATCACATCCATATGCACTTAGTGGGCGGACAGCCTTTAGGAAAAATGTTAAGCCTATAACATCAGTTAATAACAATTTTAAACATTTGCTGTACATCTGTTTGATAGTTGTTAATAATGCGCGCAAACCAAGGGGTGCTGGTTAATTATTTACTAATTAACTGGCTGAGAGCAGACCCTTATACCTGAACTAGATAATACTGGCGTAGGAATGGTGAGTGATAGCGTCTATCGGCTTTAACATTACAGCAGATCAGAATAGCAAAAACTTCTTTTTACCCGTCATCATTATCTCTTAATACGAGATATCCATGAAATTTGTTAAATCTTCACTAGCAATTGCCGTACTAACCACGCTTTCATCACCCGTGTTAGCTACTGATACATCTGTTGATAATCAAACAGCTGATAAAACTAATATTGAATTAAATACTATTGAAAAGATCACTGTTACCTCCAGTTTTAAAAAGCAAAGCCTAGCGCAAACACCTGCAAGTATTGCGGTAGTTACTGAGCAGCAAATCCTCGAACAAGGTAATCAACATTTTGAAGATTTATTAAGCAGTGTGGCTAACCTTAACTTCTCTGGTGGTACATCCCGTCCTAAGTATCTTCAAATACGTGGCGTTGGTGAGCGTTCTGAATATAGAGGTGCGCCTAATTCATCGGTTGGTTTTATTATCGACGATATTGATCTGTCTGGTTTAGGCATGGCAGCTAATATGTTTGATGTGCAGCAAGTTGAAGTTTTACGAGGCCCACAAGGCACACGCTTTGGTGCAAATGCTTTAGCTGGTTTGATTTACATTCAATCTAATGAGGCAACAGATGTCGCTGAATATGGTTTAAGAACCTCAATTGGTGATGATCAATTACGAAATCTAGCGGGTTTTGCTAGTGGCCCATTAAGCAATAAATTAAATTATCGCGTTAGTATTGAGCAACATCAACAAAATGGCTTTCGTGACAATAACTATTTAAATAAAGATGATACTAATGGTATTGATGAGCTAAGTGGCAAATTAAAACTAACTTATCAAGCAAATGAAGACTTACGCATCGATTTTGCTTTATTGTTTGCTGATATGGATAATGGTTTTGATGCATGGACACTAGATAACAACGGCTTTAAAACTTTAACTGATAAACCAGGTGTTGATAATCAGAAATCATCCGGTGGATCTTTTAAAGTGAACTATCTTGGTTGGCAAGCACTAGAGCTTACTTCAATCAGTAGTTTTACTTCAACTAAACATCAGCATGCCTACGATGGTGATTGGGCAAACCCAACTTACTGGGCAGATAAAAATTGTACTGACTATTACGATGAAAATGGTAATGGTGAATATGACGATCAAATCCCTTGTGTTTATGACTATTTATGGTCAAAGAAAGCGGATCGTGACGTTATTTCTCAAGAATTTAGAATAAACTCAACCCAAGAATCAAAACTATTTAATGGTACAACTGATTGGTTAATGGGTGTTTATTTAAGTGAACTTGATGAGGGAAATGACTTAGACTCATCATATAATGGTTGGCCTGATGAAGTTGTCGATTCAAAGTATCAAGCAAATAATTACGCTGTTTTTTCACAATTTGATTCAAGCCTTGATGATGCCTACCAATTATCACTCGGTTTACGTTTTGAGCGTAGAACAAGCGAATATAGTGATAGTTTATCAGAAAGCTTTAAACCTCAAGAAAATATGTGGGGTGGTCATATTGCCTTAAGTAAAACGCTTTCAGCTGATCATGATGCATACATTCGTATAGCTCGTGGCTACAAAGCGGGTGGTTTTAATATGGGACTGCCAACTGAGCTTAGTGAATTTAAGGAGTTTGAGACTGAAACCTTAGTAAACTATGAACTTGGTTTTGACTCACGTTTATTAGACAATGACATTAACTTACGTTTTGCGCTGTTTTATATGGATAGACAAGATCAACAAGTTAATGCATCTCAGCAAAATCCTGAAAAACCACAGCGTTTTATTATTTACACTGCCAATGCTGCTAGCTCAAGCAGTGTTGGTGCTGAACTTGATTTCTTTTGGCAAATTAATCCATCGTTATCAGTTTATTCGGCGATAGGTTATTTAGATGCAAGTTATGACGACTATGGCTATTTTGATAAATACGGTAGTGAAATTGATATTTCAGGGCGACAACTCGCTCATGCACCTGAATTTACTTATAGCTTTGGTAGTACTTACCGTGGTGATAATGGCTTGTTTTTGAATATAAATGCTTCAGGTAAAAGTTCTTTTTACTTTTCAGATAGTCATGATGAAAAAGCTAACAGCAGTTATTTAGTTAATGCTCGTATTGGTTATGAATTTTCTGATTGGTCTATTTATGTATGGGCACGTAATTTATCTGATGAAAAAGTGGCAACACGAGGTTTTTATTTTGGTAATGAACCAGACATTGATTGGGCAAGTAAAAAATATCAACGCTATGGCGCGCCAAGACATCTTGGGTTAACGTTAGATTATCAATTTTAGTTTTTATTTCGTCTATTTATGAGGTGCTTATGCAAATATCAATAGAGATCAGTTTATACCCATTAGCTCAATCTCAGTTTAAAGATGATATTTGGGCTTTTATTAAAAAGCTTCGAAAGGTTAACGGTTTAAAGGTCGTAACCAATGGAATGAGCACTCAAGTATTTGGCGAATATGACCTTGCTTGTCAACATGTTATGGCTGAAATAAAACAAGTACATCAAGCATTAGGCTCAGCAGTATTTGTTTGTAAATTTATTGCTGGTGATCGCTCTGTACCTGAGGCTGAGTGTTAATTTAGCTTTAATATAGGCAATACTAAGTAGGAAGTTTAAATTATGGCTGACATTATTCATTATTACGCGAGCATGCCACTCATTGAGTGGCTTGCTGTGCTATTTTCCGCTTTGTATGTGATTTTAGCAGCAAGAAATAATATTTGGTGTTGGCCTGCTGCGATTGCTAGTACAGTTATTTATACGGCTATTTTCTATGATGTTTATTTATGGATGGATAGCTTTTTACAAGTTTATTATTTATTGATGGCTGTTTATGGCTGGAGTGTTTGGTATTTTTATCATAAAAATATCGATATTCAAATGAGTCCTCAAGGCATGAAAGTCAATAAACCGATGAAAAGCTTAAGCTTAGCTTTTAACTTTATTGCTATTGGCTTATTGTCCATTACTTCACTGCTTGTTGGTTGGTTGATGGCGAACTATACACCGACACATTTTCCATATATTGATTCGTTCACTACTATTTTTGCACTATTTGCCACCTACTTGGTCACACAAAAAGTGGTGGAAAATTGGCTGTATTGGATTGTTATCGACTTAGTATCAATTTATCTTTATCTTGAGAAATCACTTGCGCCAACAGCTTTATTATTTGGCTTCTATGTAATTATTGCCGTTTATGGTTATGTTAAGTGGCGAAACATTTCAATTAATGAAAATTTGACCGTTACATCAACTTCCACACCTTTAGTTGAACAGTAGTGTCATTTATTGAGCAGCAACAACTAAAAGATGAGTTATCCTCGTTAAGCTTATTTATTGACAGTAATATCATTGCTATAGATAACATTGCCTTAGGAAGCAGCCACCTTTGTTATAAAGTAAGTACTTTAACAAGTACATACTTTGTTCAAATTATTCAACAAAGAGTTTCCCAACAAGCCTTTCATTCGTTTGATTTTTTAGTACATGTTTATCAATTAGGTATCGCTCCAAAACCTTTATTTAGTGATCAGCGATATTTTATTACTGAATTTATTGAAGGGGTTAATTTAGCTCAACACGCTATTTCAACGGACGATAAGGTTGATATTACGTTACCAAGCTTGATTAAACTACACCAATCAAGCTTTAAGAACTTGCCTAAACTTGATTTCGTTGCACGAATAAATGAATTAATTATGGCCGCACAGTTAACTGCCCAGCAAAAGCGAAAAATTCATCCATTTGTACGTTTATTCAAAGAGAATAACAATAGTTTAAAAAAAGGCCTTTTAGTGCCATGTCATGGCGATGTTAATTTTGCTAATGTATTGCTAAATAGTAATCAACCTAAAGATACTGTACCTGGTTTATTGATTGATTTTGAATATGTAGGGTTAGCTGAACTTGAGTTTGATTTAGCCATGTTTATTGCAATTAACGATTTAATAGCAGGGCAGGCAGTTGAAAATGTTATTTTAAAAATAGCCAAGCAGTATCAAGCATTATCCCCTTATAAACTTCAGCCTTGTGTTGATAAAATAACAAACTATTTATTACTTTGCTTTTTAATGAATGGCTTGTGGTATCAGGCAAAAGCCATTAAGGATTCATCTGAGCTGATGTCTAAATTAGCCATTGAACAGTTCGAACAACTTGATTGTTTACATCTTCTTACTGATGCTTTAGTACAAAAAATGAGATAAAATGCTAAGAAGTTACGCTCAGTGGCAGTGCGTTGTTGATTTGACTCCGCCATACTTAATTGACTGGAGTAGAAACATTTTAGGCTGTTGTGTGTGAATTGGACAAAATTAATAGAAAATAGAAATAGACTCTTTTGGTTGGTACATAGTGCGGGCTGGTTTGGTTTTGCCTTGGTACATTACCTTGGTTCTTTATTGCATGATCTCCGCGATATTTTTCTTGTTATCATTTTTCTTAATGCTTATGCCGGTTGGTTATTTAGCATACCTTTACGTTATTTATATCGTCGCATTTGGAATTTTACCCCAGCTAAAATTGCTATGATTGTCATTTGTACTTCATATGTTACTGGTGTGCTTTGGCAGATTGTACAAAACATAAATTATTGGGAAATATATAAGCACGGCTACCGTCCCGATTTTTTACTTTACTATACTAAAAATAGCATGTTTTCTTTTTCTATCATGCTCAGTTGGAGCGTCTTGTATTTTGGTACTAAGTACTATCAAATGCTACAAAAAGAAAAGCAGAATGTATTACAAGCAAATACTGTAGCGCATCAAGCGCAGTTAAAAATGCTGCGTTATCAACTGAATCCGCATTTTCTTTTTAATACATTAAATGCAATTTCAACATTAATTTTAATAAAAGAGAATAAAACAGCAAATGGCATGGTTACAAAATTAAGCGAGTTTTTACGTTACTCACTTGATAAAGATCCTATGAAAAAAGTAACCCTGTCGAGTGAAGTAGATGCATTAAAACTTTATTTAGATATTGAAAAAGTACGCTTTGAAGAGCGCTTACAAGTAAAATTTAATATTAGCGATGATTGTCAACAGTCACTTGTTCCAAGTATGATTTTGCAGCCGTTAGCTGAAAACTCGATTAAGCATGCTATTGCTGTACAAGAACAAGGTGGCACTATTACGGTAAGCGTTAGTAAATTTGGCTCTGATTTATTAGTGGAGTTGTCAGATGACGGTCCAGGCGCTGATATTAAAAATGGAAATCTTTATCGAGAGCACGGTGTTGGTTTATCTAATACCAAAGAAAGACTTCAAGCTTTGTATCATGGTGATTTCTCATTGGTTGTTGCCAACAACAGTCCAAAAGGTGTTAAAGTAAATATCAGAATGCCGTACGAAACCGGAAAAGCTTAATGAGTAAAATTTTAACAACTATTATTGTTGATGATGAAGCCCTAGCGCGAAAGGGTTTAGCTATTCGTCTACAAGAACACACTGACATACAGTTAGTAACAGAGTGTCATAATGGTCGTGAAGCAATTGAAGCAGTAAGGGCTTATCAACCTGATTTAATGTTTCTCGATATTCAAATGCCAGGTTTAGATGGCTTTGCTGTTGTTAAAGAAATTATTGAGCAAGGTTTACGCTTACCTATGGTGATTTTTGTCACCGCTTTTGATCAATATGCGCTAAAAGCGTTTGAAGTTCATGCACATGATTATTTATTAAAACCAGCTGATGAATTAAGGTTATCTCAAGCGCTTGATAAAATAAGAGAAAAGTTATCAAGTGAAGAGAATGTTGAGCATAAAAATAAATTAGTTAAGCTAGTTAGCGATGTAACAGGTAATGATTGTGCAACAATTTTACATGACTTAGCTCATAATAACCCTGTCAACGTTAGCCATTATTCAGATGTTTTAGCGATTAAAGATGCCGGAGAAGTTAGTAGAGTTCCCGTCAATGATATTCAATGGATTGATGCTGCTGGCGATTATATGTGTGTGCATACACTTGAACAAACACATATTTTAAGAAAAACCATGAAACAACTAGAGGAAGCGTTAGATCCTCGTCATTTTATTCGTAGTCATCGCTCGACAATTGTGAATAAAGCCTATGTTGATAAATTTTGTAGTCAACTTAATGGTGAATATTATTTAGTAATGAAAAATGGCAAAGAGTTAAAAGTAAGCCGAAGCTATAAAGACAAAGTTAAGCAAGCGGTCACCCAGTAGTTCCTTTATTGATAATGGCTTTTAGGTTTCATTTTGAGCAGCTATTGCGAGAATGTTTTGCTGAGCTGCGACTAAAGCTTGGCTGACCTGTTTTTGATGTTTAACAGCTTCTACTAGTGGCACATGGCACATTGTGTTATTTTGCTCCCCGATCATCACATTAGACTTATTACTCATAATAGCTTGCACCGCAGCTACCCCCATTTTTGTTGCTAAAATTCTATCTTTTGCAACAGGAGAGCCACCACGCTGAATATGCCCTAAAGTACAAAGTGTACAGTCTACATTAGTAAGATTTTGTAGTTCTGTTGCTAATGCTTGAGTACCATTTGGCCATAGATTTTCAGCAATTACGATTAAGAAACTTGTATGACGAGATTTTTGGGCGGCATTAATTTGCTTGGCAAGTTGCTGTAATGTTTTTTCTTTATGATCAATATCTACATTTTCAAATGAAAGAACTTGCTCTGCAGCGCATGCTATACCAACATTAAAAGTAATTTGCCCGCTGTGCCGTCCCATTAATTCAACTAAAAATACTCGTTCAAATGCATCAGCGGTATCACGAATTTTATCAATTGCTTCAATTGCGGTATTAATAGCAGTAGAAAAACCAACGGTAAAGTCAGTACCATCAACATCATTGTCAATAGTACCGGGAATGCCAATTACTTGCCCTGGCCAAGCATGTTGTAAATCGATTAAACCACTAAATGAGCCATCACCACCAATAACAATGAGTGCATCAATATTCTCTTGCTCTAACGTTTTTTTCGCTTTTCCAATGCCGGATGAATGAAACATTTGAGCACATCGAGCACTTTTTAATATCGTGCCCCCTCGATGAATAATACCATTAACATTATCGAGTGATAGTAATGTAGATTCATTATTGATTAAACCATTATAGCCGTGATAGAAGCCAATAAGTTCGAGCTTATAATGCTGTACAGTAAGCATAACAGCTCTTATAGCTGCATTCATGCCTGGCGCATCTCCGCCGCTGGTTAAAACTGCTATACGCTTTGTCATAATATCCTCCAATTTTTCAAATTTACCATTCCTTGTTACCTAGATAACAGCTTCTCGATAATTGCTCCTGCATTATTCCAACTATGTGTGCCCATTTACTACTACGTTATTCTATTTCCGAAACCATACAGTCTCAGCAACACGATTTAACCTCTCTGAACGGAGGTACTTAGGATTTGACTGGAATATAAACCATAACCGTACATTTTGAACATAAAAAAGGGTAGCAATAAGCTACCCTATATTAGACATTAAATAATATATTTTATTGTTTTAAATTAGCCTTTGTTACGGTAAGCACTTTTAATGTATTGGTTGCACCAACAGTTTCCATTAAATCACCATGGGTAAACATTACTTTATCACCTAAGGCTAAATCAGAATTTTTAATGACCGCAGATAGAATATCACTAGCAAGTTCATCGTTATTACTGTTAGTTGAATCAAATTCAACAGGATAAACACCACGATAAATTGCTGTTTTATTCAAAGTCTTAGCATGACGTGACAAAGAATATATTGGCAAACCAGAAGTAATACGTGACATGATCTTAGTGGTATGACCGGATTCAGTTAATGATATTATCGCTTTAACACCGTCTAAATGATTGGCTGCATACATTGCTGACATAGCAATTGTTTCTGAAATTTCAGAAAAAGTGAGTTCAATACGGTGGTTAGAAATGTTAACAGAGCGGTGTGCTTCTGCACCAACACAAACTGCTGCCATTGCTTTTACCGTTTCAACAGGGTATTTACCTGCTGCGGTTTCAGCACTCAGCATAACCGCATCGGTGCCATCAAGTACTGCATTTGAAACATCCATCACTTCTGCACGTGTTGGCATCGGTTGCTCAATCATAGTTTCCATCATTTGTGTTGCAGTTATCACAACACGGTTTAATTGACGGCTACGAGCAATTATATGCTTTTGCTTACCAACAAGAGCAGCATCACCGATTTCAACACCTAAATCACCACGGGCAACCATCACCACGTCAGAAGCTAAAATAATATCATCCAAAATCTTATCATCATTTACTGCTTCCGCACGCTCAATTTTTGAAACTAAACGAGCATCACAACCAGCTTCTTGAGCTAATAAACGAGCTTCTCTCATATCAGCGGCGTCACGAGGAAATGATACAGCTAAGAAATCAACATTAATTTTTGCTGCTAATTTAATATCTTCTTTATCTTTATCCGTTAATGCAGGAGCCGTTAAACCACCCCCTTGACGATTAATACCCTTATTATTTGATAAAGGACCGCCAACGGTTACTTCAGTATAAACAGCCGAGCCTTCAGTTTTAAGAACTTTTAGTTGTACCCGACCATCATCAAGTAGCAAAATATCGCCAGCGTTAACATCTTGTGGTAATTTTTTATAATCTATCCCAACTTTCTCTTGGCAACCTTGACCTTTTTCAAGGTTAGCATCCAGTAAAAACTTATCCCCTACCTCAAGTTTTATAGGACCATCTTTAAAGGTGGAAACACGTATTTTTGGACCTTGTAAGTCTCCCAAAATACCAACATAAATACCTAATTGCTTTGCTATTTCGCGAACATTATTAGCTCGATCGATATGATCTTGAGGAATTCCATGAGAGAAATTTAATCTCACCACGTTTACACCCGCGGCTAATACTTCTTTTAATATCGCTTTGTCATCAGTGGCAGGCCCAAGGGTAGCTACAATTTTCGTTCTTCTAGGCATTTTAATCCTTACTTCAATAATTATATGATTTTTATAATGCTAAACAGCGAGTGTTAGTATTATTTTTAATTCGATATCAGTTACGTTAATCTTTACGTTCAAAACGAGAGCTTCGTAAACTGTCTTTCACTTTCTTTAAGTTATCTCTAAATTTTGTACCACGTCTTAAAGTAAAACCAGTAGCTAATACATCGATCAATGCAAGCTGTGCAATACGTGAAGACATAGGCATATATAAATCTGTATCCTCTGCTACATCAACGGATAAAACAATATTACATTCTTTGGCTAGCGGTGAACCTTGAGTTGTAATACCAATAACCGTTGCATCATTTTCTTTCGCTAAACTAGCTACTTCAACTAGCGACTTAGTCCGGCCAGTATGCGAAATAACAACAACGACATCACCTTGCTGACTATTTATAGCACTCATTCGTTGCATTAATATGTCATCAAAATAAACCACTGGAACATTGAAGCGAAAAAACTTATTTAAAGCATCATGAGCTACTACCGCAGAAGCCCCTAAGCCAAAAAAGGATATTTTATTTGCTTGAGTTAATATATCAACAGAGCGGTTGATAGTATTGCTATCTAAACTTTTACGCGCTAACTCAAGATTTGCCATGGTTGATTCAAAAATTTTAGAAGTATATTCATCGGCACTATCATTTTCATCTACATGGCGATTAACATAAGGAGTACCGTTAGCTAAACTTTGCGCTAAATGTAGCTTGAAATCTGGGTATCCTTTGGTATCTAAACGTCGGCAGAACCTATTAACAGTTGGCTCACTGATATTAGCTTGCTTGGCTAAAGCTGCAATACTTGCATGTATTACTGTACTGGGAGATGACAATATCACTTCAGCAACTTTTCTTTCCGACTTACTAAAGGTATCTAGTTCGTTGGCTATTTTTTCTAATACATTCATGATTTATGACCCTAGAACATTTTGTTAACTGTAATTTATTTTCTGCTAGACCAACAGAATAAATGAAAATTTATTTCACTTTTAACGCTAATATAAAACAAAATGGCATTTTTGTGCAAATGTTTAATACTATAATTGATTAATATTTTGCATTTAGCCTATATTTCATTAGCAAAATTAAACAATATTACTTTTTGTAGTAAAATTACAGAAAGTTCTTTACTGACGGTCAAACAAGCGCTAAATTATGGTTAAATGTAGTTTAGTTACAATAGAAAGCATAAAATTCGAGAACATTTCTTATGAATAAACCTGATTATCATTCGGCCAGTGAAATAGTTATTTTTGGGGCTCTAGGTGACTTATCACGTCGCAAATTATTACCTGCTTTATATCAATTAGATAAAGCAGGGCTATTAAACCCTAAAAGTCGTATTTTAGGTGTTGCCCGTCAAACAAATACTATTGAAGACTTCACCAATTTTGTTATTGAGAACTTAACTGAATTTGTTAAAGAAGGTTTAGATGATGTTGTACTAGCACGATTTGTATCCCGTTTGGTATACCAACAACTCGATTTTATGGATACAGCTTCTTACACTCAGTTAGCGGCAACCTTAAAAGGTGGTCATGAAACACGTGTTTATTACTTTTCAACACCTCCTGCTATATATGGCAATATTACTGATGGTTTAAAATCAGCACTGCTTATTACGGATGCAGATCGCGTGGTAATGGAAAAACCAATTGGTAATTGCCTTGAAAGTTCAAAAGTAATTAACAACCAAGTTTCTCGTTTTTTTAAAGAGAATCAAATCTATCGTATTGATCATTACTTAGGTAAAGAAACGGTACTTAATTTACTGGTATTACGTTTTGCTAACTCGTTATTTACCAATAATTGGGATCGTAATAGTATTGATCATATTCAGATCACGGTTGCTGAAAGTGTCGGTATTGAAGGACGTTGGGGGTTTTATGATGATGCAGGTCAAATGCGCGACATGGTGCAAAACCATCTGTTACAAATTTTGTCTCTTCTAGCGATGGAACCTCCTGCTGATTTAAGTGCAGAAAGTATTCGTGCTGAAAAACTTAAAGCGGTAAAGGCACTTGTTCCGATTGATCGTATTAATGTGAAAGAGAATACAGTACGTGGTCAATATGCTGATGGCTATTTAAATGGTTTACCTGTACCGGGTTATTTAAACGAAGAAGGGGCTAATCTAAAAAGCAATACTGAAACTTTTGTTGCTATAAAAGCTGAACTTGATAATTGGCGTTGGGCAGGTGTACCTTTCTACTTACGCACTGGTAAACGTATGCCCGCTAAACATAGTGAAATTGTTGTACAGTTTAAACCACAGGCGCATAACATCTTTAAAGATAGTCATGTTGACTTACCAGCAAATAAATTAACCATTCGTTTGCAGCCTGATGAGGGTGTTGAATTGCAAATGATGAATAAAATTCCTGGTATCGCTTCACAAATGCAAATTCAAGAAAATAAATTAGATTTGAGCTTTTCAGAAACATACGACAATCAGCGAGTTGTTGATGCATATGAACGTTTAATGCTTGAAGTGGTCAATGGTAATCAGTCGCTATTTGTTAGTCGTGATGAAGTAGAAGCCGCTTGGACATGGGCTGACAGTATTATTGATGCATGGAAAGAAAGTAATGAAGACCCTAAACCTTATGCTGCTGGTTCTTGGGGACCTGTAGCTTCGCTGTCAATGATCGCTCGTGATGACCGTCAATGGGTTGAGTAATATTGTATTTAGTCGTAAGGAAAAAAGATGTATCAAATAAATAATTTTGCTCAACGAGCAGATTTAGATGACGCTTTAGCAAGTAGAGTTGCTGAAATATTATCAACAGCCATTACAAAGTCAGGAAAAGCGAGTATCGCAGTTTCTGGTGGTTCAACACCAAAAGGTTTTTTCGCCGCGCTTTCAAATAAAGACATTGATTGGCAAAACGTCACCGTCACATTGGCGGATGAGCGCTGGGTTGCGATTGACAGCGATGCAAGCAATACCCGTTTAGTACATGAAAATTTATTGCAAAACAAAGCTGTTAAAGCCAACTTTTTCCATTTAAAACAAGGGGAAGAGTTAACACAACAGACACTCTCTGATTTAAATATGGCAGTTAAAGCAACTTATTTGCCCTTAGATGTTGTTATTTTAGGCATGGGTGAAGATGGTCACACCGCTTCATTATTTCCATGTAGTGAACAAATTTCTACTGCATTAGCACAAGATAATAACGATGCCTTAATGAAAGTTGTTCCAGAAACAGCGCCTCACGATCGTATCACCTTTACATATGCGCACTTAGCAATGAGTAAAAATGTATTTCTTCATCTCTGTGGTGAAGGTAAAAAAGTAGTTTTAGATAAAGCCCTTGCAGGTGATTCGCAAAAAGAAATGCCGATCAGAGCATTTTTACAAAATTCAGATATTAATACACAAGTGTATTGGGCCCAGTAGAGTAGGATGAGTAAGCATATGAAAAAACAAATTGTAGACATTACACAACGTATTATTGAGCGTAGTAAAACTACACGTGCAAGTTATTTAGCAAAAATTGATGCTGCCAAATCATCTACTGTTCACCGTGCCAGTTTATCATGTGGCAACCTTGCCCATGGTTTTGCGGCTTGTGGTAAAGAAGAGAAGCAAACTTTAAAAGGTTTGAATCATTCAGATATTGCTATTATTTCAGCTTATAACGATATGTTATCGGCACATCAACCTTATGAAACTTATCCTGCCATTATTAAATCTGCGATAAAAGAAACGGGGGGCATTGCTCAGTTTGCTGGTGGTGTTCCAGCAATGTGTGATGGGGTAACTCAGGGCCAACCAGGTATGGATTTAAGCTTAATGAGCCGCGACGTTATTGCTATGTCAGCCGCAGTGGGCTTGTCACATAACATGTTTGATGGCACCTTAATGCTAGGAATATGCGACAAAATTGTTCCGGGTTTGCTTATATCAAGCATGACTTTTGGCCATTTGCCAACGGTTTTTGTACCTGCAGGTCCAATGCCTTCTGGTATCCCTAATAAAGAAAAAGCTCGTGTTCGTCAGCAATATGCGAAAGGCGAAATTGGTGAGGATAAGCTATTAGAAGCAGAGTCAGCTTCATATCACTCAGCAGGCACGTGTACTTTCTTCGGAACAGCTAATTCAAACCAATTAGTTGTTGAAGTGATGGGCTTGCATTTACCTGGTGCGTCATTTGTTGCACCTAATACCGAATTGCGCGAAGAGTTAACTAAAGCAGCGGCTCGTCAAGTAACGCGCTTAACTCAGCAATCAGGCAATTATATGCCTGTTGGTAAAATGGTTAATGAAAAATCAATTGTTAATGCCATTGTTGCGTTATTAGCAACAGGCGGTTCAACAAACTTAACCATGCATATTATCGCTTTTGCTCGTGCCGCAGGTATTATTATTAATTTTCAAGACTTTAATGACTTATCATCAGCAGTACCTTTACTCACACGTATTTATCCAAATGGTCATGCCGATATTAACCACTTTCAACAAGCAGGCGGCATGGCGCTATTATTTAAAGAAATGATAGATGGTGGCTTAGTTCATGAAGACGTTGAAACTATTTGTGGTCATGGTTTATCCCGATATACCCAGCAACCAATTATTGAAAATGGCAAATTAGTTTGGGTTGATGGTGCGACTGAGTCAGGTGACAAAGAAGTTGTGGCAACTGTTGCTAAGCCTTTTAAAAATGATGGTGGTTTACGGGTATTAAAAGGAAACTTAGGTGTTTCAGTACTTAAAACTTCATCATTGCGTGACGGCAGCTTTGTGATCAAAGCACCGGCAGTTGTTTTTGAAGACCAACATGAACTAGATGAAGCTTTTAAAGCAGGGGAATTAGAAAAAGATTTCGTTGCAGTAGTTCGTTTTCAAGGACCGAAAGCTCGTGGAATGCCTGAACTGCATAAATTAACACCACCACTTGGCGTTCTACAAGATAAAGGCTTCAAAGTGGCGATGGTCACAGACGGTAGAATGTCGGGGGCATCAGGTAAAGTGCCAGCGGCTATTCATTTATGTCCTGAAGCATTAGATGGTGGTTTGATTGCTAAAGTAAAAACTGGCGACATGATTTTACTTGATGGCGAAACAGGTGAACTAACTTTATTAGTTGATGAAGCTGAATTAGCAGGGCGTGAACACGCACAATTTCAAGTTAATGGTCATCACCAAGGTATGGGGCGAGAAATATTTGGTTTTATGCGCCGTAACTTAAGCTCTGCTGAAACAGGTGCTTGTTCCTTGTTTGACAGTGAAGAGTTTGATGGCTAAGAGTAATGACCATGAAAATAATTAATCTTGTTGCCGATATTGGCGGCACCAACCTAAGAATAGGTATTTTAAATAATGATGGAGCGGCTGATAACTTAACAGTATATCAGTGTGCAGACTATTCAGGCTTAGCGGATATAGTTAATCATTATCTTGAACGTTTTTTACCAAGCGAGCGTCAAAAAAGTTTGATCAATGCGTGTTTTGCAATTGCTTGTCCGGTTGATAATGATTTGATCATTATGACAAATTTGCCATGGCAGTTTACAAAAAAGGCACTTAAAGCGGAACTTGGCTTAGCACGTTTAGATTTTATAAATGATTACACTGCAATTGCTCATGCAGTACCACTTTTAACTGATTCACAAAAGGTACAAATTGGAAGCGGACAAATTGTTGCTAATAAACCAATATCTATATGTGGTCCTGGTACTGGTCTAGGTGTTGCTAATGTTGTGCCTGCTGGTAATGTAAATGGTAAGACACAGTGGCTAAGTTTAGGCGGAGAGGGCGGACATGCTGACTTTGCTCCTGTTGATGATACAGAGATGAAAATATTAGCGTTCTTACAGAAAAAATATTCTCGTGTTTCATATGAGCAGTTGTTGTCAGGCTTAGGTTTAGAGCAAATTTATCAAGCATTAGTCGATATGCGTGGTGAAGCGGCTCAACCGCTAACGGCGAAAGATATTTCAACTAAAGCTTTAGATAATAGCTGTGATGTTTGTCAACAAACGCTAGCAAAGTTTTGTGAAATATTAGGGAGTTTTGCAGGCAACTTATCACTCACCTTAGCTAGCTTTGGTGGCGTTTATATTGCAGGCGGCATAGTGCCACGTTTTATTGAGTATTTTAATCATAGTAATTTCAGGCAACGTTTTGAAGCCAAAGGGCGGTTTAAAGCTTTTAATGCGGCTATTCCTACCTTTGTGATCACAGAATCACAGCCAGGTATATTAGGCGCGTCAGCTTACCTTACTCAAGTACTCGCTCAAGAAAATAATAACAATCAATCAACTAATCAACAAACTCTTAATCAAAAGAAGTCAGAGGAATTATGACCGTTACTAAAAATTGGCAGTTATCGCCAAAAGAAATTTTCGCTATGGGACCAATAGTTCCTGTTCTAGTGATTAAAAACGTTGAAGATGCATTACCTATTGCTCGTGCGTTACTTGCTGCGGGTGTTAAAGTGTTAGAAGTTACATTACGAACTCCAGCTGCATTGGATGTCATTAAAATAATCGCTCAAGAATTACCAGAAGCTTGCATTGGTGCCGGTACGGTAACTAACCGTGAAATGCTACAACGTTGCGAAGATGCAGGTGCTAAGTTTGCTATTAGCCCAGGTTTAACCAAAGATCTTTTACAAGCAGGTAACGAAGGCAATATTGCACTAATCCCAGGGATTTCATCTATATCAGAGATGATGGATGGCATAGATTATGGATATGATCATTTGAAATTCTTCCCTGCAGAAGCCTCTGGTGGTGTAAAAGCGATTCAATCTATTGGTGGTCCATTCCCAGATATTCGATTTTGCCCTACAGGCGGCATTAATTTAACTAATATTAGTAATTACTTAGCCTTATCAAATGTTGCTTGTTGTGGAGGCTCATGGTTAGTGACTGATGAAATAGTGAAAAATAAAGACTGGGCACAAATTACCGAGTTAGCTAAACAGGCTATAGCGCATGTAAAATTGTAAACATAGCATGTGTTAGTTAATAAAAAGCCCGAACATCTTCATGCTTGGGCTTTTTGTATTCATGATGAACGTTTATCACGATTAAGAATAATTAAAACTTAGATGTATCTGCAAACAAGCCAACTTTTAAGTCTTTAGCTGTATAAATTTCTTTGCCATCTACACTTACCGTACCGTCAGCGATACCCATAAATAGTTTGCGTTTGATCACGCGTTTTAGGGTGATTTTATAGGTTACTTTTTTAGAAGTCGGTAAAATTTGACCCGTAAATTTAACTTCTCCCACACCTAATGCACGACCTTTACCTGGGCCACCAGCCCAAGCTAAGAAGAAACCAACTAGTTGCCACATAGCATCAAGGCCTAAACAACCAGGCATTACAGGGTCGCCTTTAAAATGACAATCGAAAAACCATAAGTCAGGAGTGATATCTAATTCAGCGATAATTTCGCCTTTATCAAATAAACCACCTTCTTCAGTGATAAGATTGATACGATCCATCATTAACATGTTATTAGAAGGGAGCTTGCTGTTTCCTTTACCAAAAAAATCGGTGGTGCCAGCTAATATTAACTCTTCTTTTGAGAACGAATTTTTTTGTTCCATAGGTATCTTTTTCATTGCAGTAATTTTAAGGCGCTACTTTAGCGTACACCTGTACACCAAACAACTCCGAACAGTGCTTTTTTCAAATATAATTTGTTTTAATTATTCTTTTAAGAGAGAATAAGTTATGCGTTACCTGATTTTTTATATTTAACATGACCGATAAGCAACTGATAAGAAAGAAAAATAAAGCCCTGACAAATGCTGAGAAGCAAAAACGTTACCGAGATCGTCAAAAATTACGCGGTAAACAAGAAATGCGAGGTTATATGACACCTGAAGCAAAAGAATGCTATCGATTAATTGCAGAGCAAACAGAATGGAATGACAGTGTCATTTTAAGCAACGCTGTAAGGTTAACTTATGCAGCATATAAAAATGGCCAAATAGGTTTACTAAACAGTTGGCTTAAAAAGAATAATTTATAATCTAAATTTACATTTAGCCACAGTCAAAATTTGTTACTTTTTTTGAAGTAATTCGATTGTGTTCATGATTAAATCGCTATACTCTACTGTGGATTAGGCTATAATCCACAGTAGCTTAAAATTAGTTATTTCAAATGAATAAAAGGCGATTCCATTGATAAATGTTTTATTAGTTGATGATCATGAGTTAGTTCGCACGGGAATTCGAAAGATACTCGACGAAGTAAAAGGACTTAAGGTTATTGGAGAAACTAAAACAGGGGAAGAAGCCGTTCAGTTTTGTCGAAAAACCGAACCTGATGTTGTGCTTATGGATATGAATATGCCAGGCATTGGTGGTCTTGAAGCGACTAAAAAAATTATTAGATACTCACCCGATATTAAAGTTATTGTGTTAACTGTTTATTGTGAAGATCCTATTCCTACTAAAGTCATGCAAATTGGCGCCGCGGGTTATCTAACGAAAGGCGCGGGCCCTGATGAGATGATTAATGCTATTCGCGCGGTAAATAGTGGTCAGCGTTATATTACACCTGATATTGCGCAACAAATGGCATTAAGCCAATTCAAATCACCAGAAGAGAACCCTTTTAATAGCCTTTCTGAACGCGAATTACAAATTATGTTGATGGTTACCCGAGGTGAAAAGGTTCCACATATTTCAGAGCAACTGGTGTTGAGTACAAAAACTATTAATAGTTATCGTTATAGAATGTTTGAAAAACTAAACGTTAGCAATGATGTTGAGTTAACCCATTTAGCTATTCGCCATGGCATGTTAAAAACTGAAAAATTATAAGTTTGTCTTCGTTAATACCTTCTTTTGATGCTAAAGCCTTTCTTGCTGTTGTTACTCAGCAGGCTGGGGTTTATCGTATGTATAATGATGAGCAAAAGGTCATTTATGTTGGTAAAGCCAAACAGTTAAAAAAACGACTGACTAGTTATTTCAGAAAAGATGTTGGCAACAATAAAACTAAAGCTCTGGTGCAACATATTTCAGCTATTGATGTTACTGTCACTCATACCGAGGGTGAAGCATTAATTCTTGAAAATAACTACATCAAAAAATATCAGCCTAAATATAATATTCTACTTAGAGATGATAAATCTTACCCCTATTTATTGATCACCGCTCATAAACACCCCAAGCTTGGTCTTCACCGAGGCGGTAAAAAAGTTAAGGGGGAGTATTTTGGTCCCTACCCAACAGTAGGCGCTGTGTGGGAAAGCCTTCGTTTGATGCAAAAGCTATTTCCGATCAGGCAATGCGAAGACAGTTACTATCGTGCTCGAAGTCGTCCATGCCTACAATTTCAATTAGGTCGATGCTCCGCACCTTGTGTTGATAAAATTTCACCAGTCGATTATAGCGAACAAGTCAATTTGGCTAAGCTGTTTCTTAAAGGAAAAAGCTCCGTTGTTATAGATCAGTTAGTTACGCAGATGGAGCAAGCGAGTATTTCGCTTGAATTTGAAAAGGCAGCTAAGTGTCGAGATCAAATCGCCACTTTAAGAAAAGTTCAACAACAGCAATATGTTAGTGGACTTGCTTCTGAAATGGATGTGGTAGGTGTGTTTAGACAAAAATCTCAAGTATGTATTCATTTATTATTTATTAGAGATCATAAAATATTAGGCAGTAAAAGTTATTTTCCTACGATCCCTATCGACACTGAAGATACCGAAATATTAGAAGCGTTTATCAGCCAGCATTATTTTGGTACTGATTTAAAAGCAGGAAAAATCCCAAAAGAAATTGTGGTTCCTTTTGCGCTTGAAAACCAAACTATTCTGACCAAACTGCTAACAGAGCAGGCTGAACACGAGGTTAAACTTTCGTTCAATGTTCGTTCTGAAAGAGCACAATACTTAAAACTGGCTATTACCAATGCTGAAAATGCCTTATTAACCAAAAACAGTCATAAAGAATCAATGCATGCACGCTTTGCTGCGTTAAACGAAGTGTTTGAATTAGATAATGGCATTAACCGTATGGAATGTTTTGATATTAGCCATACTATGGGACAACAAACCATTGCTTCAAATGTTGTATTTAATAAAGATGGTCCTGTAAAAACCGATTACCGTCGTTACAATGTACATGGCATAACACCAGGAGATGATTATGCTGCAATGTACTTTGCGCTAGATAAAAGATATAGCAAAGTAACGAGTCAAGAAAACATGCCGGATATTATTTTTATTGATGGTGGTAAAGGGCAGTTATCAAGGGCTGAGCAGTTTTTTAGTGAACTAAATTTAGCAAAAACGCCACTATTAGTTGGGGTAGCTAAAGGGGAGTCACGAAAACCAGGTCTTGAAACGCTGATATTAGCTGGTAGTCATCAACTTATCTCTTTACCAGCAACATCTCCTGCTTTGCACTTGGTGCAACATATTCGAGACGAGTCACATCGCTTTGCTATTGCTGGTCATCGAGCTAAACGGCAAAAGGTGAGTAAAAAATCAACGCTAGAATCTATTCCCGGTATTGGCGCCAAAAAACGCCAAGCATTATTGAAATATTTAGGCGGCCTGCAAGAGGTATTACAAGCGGATATTACAAGCTTAGTTAAAGTACCAGGAATAAATGAAACATTAGCGCAAAATATTTATGATGCGTTGCATGACAAGTAACTAGTATTCTGTGTAGAATGAATCAAAATTAAAGGCTTATTGCTTCGTTTATTTTTGTTAATTACAAATGATGATGCAATGACGTATAAAAAGCTTACTGTGAAAAAAAATATGTGGACTATTCCAAACCAAATAACATTATTTCGTATTTTATTAATTCCTGTTTTCATTATTGTGTTCTATTTACCCTTATCTTGGAGTCACTTTGGTGCTTTTGCCGTTTTTTGGGTTGCATCCGTTAGCGATGCGCTTGATGGTTACTTAGCAAGAAAATTAAATCAATCGTCTGCCTTTGGTGCTTTTATTGACCCTGTGGCTGATAAATTAATGGTAGCTGCAGCTTTAATAATGATTGCAGAAGATTATCAAAAATGGTGGATCGCTGTACCAGCCATGTTGATGATAGCTCGAGAGATTTTTATCAGTGCCTTAAGAGAATTTATGTCATCGAGAGGAAAAAGAGACATTGTTGCGGTATCAAAGTTAGGGAAATATAAAACTGCTGCGCAAATGTTAGGGATTATGGGACTTATTTGGCAACCTGATTATGATATTCCATTAATTTTATTTTACCTTCCTTATGAAGTTATCATTTATGCGGCTTATATTTTTTACTTTATTGCGACAGTTTTAACTGTTTGGACAATGCTTGCATACTTTAAAGCGGCATGGCCTGAATTAAAAGACCAATAAAGTAGAACAAAAAATAAGCAGGGCAGTTGTTTTGAGTTAAAAAAACGCCAATTAAGACAGTTTTTAAGCACATGAAATAAAATTGAAATTAAAGGGTTGACTCGTAAATATTTCAATGTAGAATGCGTCCCAAGTTGACAGGGAGTCAACAGATGAAGCGGCTGTAGCTCAGCTGGTAGAGCATCACGTTGCCAACGTGAATGTCACGAGTTCGAGTCTCGTTAGCCGCTCCAATTTTTACTTTAAAAAGTAATGACTCGTTATTATGTAAAAGTAAATCATTCGGCGGGTTGGCAGAGTGGTTATGCAGCGGATTGCAAATCCGTGTACACCAGTTCGATTCTGGTATCCGCCTCCATTATTTATGTAAATGAATAATGGGAGTAAAAGGAATTAGTTTAAATACTAATAAGTAGGGAGCCAATCTCTACTCTAAAAAATAATTATCCGATGCCCGGGTGGTGGAATTGGTAGACACAAGGGATTTAAAATCCCTCGCCGAAAAGCGTGCCGGTTCAAGTCCGGCTCCGGGTACCATTTACTTATTAAGTAAATATGTGAGAGTTATATTGGTAAGTATAAAATATGAAGCGGCTGTAGCTCAGCTGGTAGAGCATCACGTTGCCAACGTGAATGTCACGAGTTCGAGTCTCGTTAGCCGCTCCAAATTCTTATACTAAATAGTCGAATTTATTTCGACAAGAAGCTCTAAATGAAGCGGCTGTAGCTCAGCTGGTAGAGCATCACGTTGCCAACGTGAATGTCACGAGTTCGAGTCTCGTTAGCCGCTCCAATCTTTTACTTTAGTAAGAGTTAGTAGGGAACCAATCTCTACTTTAAAAAGTATTATCCGATGCCCGGGTGGTGGAATTGGTAGACACAAGGGATTTAAAATCCCTCGCCGAAAAGCGTGCCGGTTCAAGTCCGGCTCCGGGTACCATCTTTATTACTGTAATCTCTCAGTAACTCCAAAAGCTTTCTACTTTAATTTAAACTCTGCAAGCATTACTCTCTATGTTCTAGTCATAAATTATCAAATATAACTCTATTTTTAATATCTACATATAAAAAGCATGCTGAAACCTAATGGTGTGTTTATACAGTGGGACTGGGCAGCAAATAATGAAAACTCAGAAGTAGGTTTAACAGAAAAAGCTATTAGAAACCCCTTATTACAAAGTGAATTCAGCGATATTAAAATAAAATTTCCCTTTATAATGTCAAGCTCAAAGGGATGTATGCCATTTATAATGGCTATAGGAAAAAACTCCTAATAAGCTAATTAATAAAAACAAATAGTATTTGGCTGTTTTTATTCAGTTCAATATTTTAGCCAGTAAAAAATTATGCTTTATTAACATCAAACAGTGAACTATACTGTGTTTTTGTACAGTGTATTTGAGTTATGAAAGTTATCCCAATATTTATTGAAGCAGGGATCTCTGGTTTTGAATCACCAGCTGCCGAATATAAAGAGTTAGGTTTATCGCTAGACCAGTTATTAATTTCTCACCCTGACGCGACCTTTATTGGTGAAGCAAAAGGGCAGTCAATGCAAGGAATAGGTATATTTGATGGCGATATATTAATTGTTGATCGCGCCAAGCAAGCCAGTAGCGGTGATGTTATTGTCGCCAATTTCAATGGTTGTTTCGTTTGTAAAATATTAGATAAAAGTAAAGCTAAGCTATTATCTGCTTCTCCAGTACACTCGCCAGTTGCAATTACACCAGAAGACGAGTTTCAGATTGAAGGTGTAGTTACACGTTCAATACGCATGCATCAACCATCGAATGAATTAATGTCATGTATGCTCTAGTAGATGCCGTTTCTTATTACGCCTCGGCAGAAAAAGTATTTGATCCATCAATAAGGAATAAACCTGTCGTTGTATTAACTAATAACGATGGCTGTATTTGTGCTGTGTGTCCATTAGCAAAAAAACTTGGTATACCTAAGTTTCAACCTTATTTTCAAGTGAAAAGCTTTTTGACAAAGCATAAGGTTATTATTCGTTCATCAAATTATGAATTATACGCTGATTTAAGCGAAAAAATGATGAACGTCATTGCTCGGTTTTGTGATAACCAATATGTGTATTCTATAGATGAGTCATTTTTATACTTTAAAAACTATGCATACATCAAAGATTGGCATCAATATGGTCATGAAATTAGAAAGGCTGTTTGGCGCGAAACACGTCTACCAGTTGGTGTTGGCTTTGGCACAACGTCAACATTAGCAAAAGCAGCGAATCATGCGGCTAAAAAGCTATCTGGTTACAATGGTGTTGCGGTTATAGATGATGACAGTTCACGTAAAGAAATATTATCAAGGATGTCGCTAACAGATGTTTGGGGTGTAGGCCCAAGGCTAAGTAAGCGATTAAGTATTTTAGGTATTAAAACCGCTTGGCAGTTAGCCAATCAATCGCCTAAGGTCATGAAGGATCAGTTTAGTGTTGTCGTTGAAAGAACCATTAATGAACTTAACGGGTTACCATGTTTAAGCTGGGATGATGTGAGGCAAGATAAAAAGGAAATATTTTCAACTAGAAGCTTTGGTCAGCGTGTTACTGATTATAATGGGCTAAAAGCAGCAATCACATCACATGGTTGTATTGTTGCACGTAAAACAAGAAAGCAGCGCTCTTTAATTAAGCGGTTGTTAGTTTTTGCTTCAAGTTCACCTCATGACGATAATTACTATAAAAAATCGATTATCTATGAATTTCCAGTTGCTACGGATAATACCTTGAAAATAGCAGAAGGTATTGCTGATGTATTTAATTCAATTTATTTATCGGGCGTTTATTTTTATCGTTGTGGTGTGGGCGCTATCGAAATAGAAAATCAACAATACCAACAACAAGATATGTTTAATGCTAATGTTAATAACCCTGAGTTGATGCAATGTTACGATCACATTAACCATCGGTATGGTAATAGCACCGTAGAAGTTGCAGCTGCGGGGCAAATAGAAAAGTGGCAAATGAGGCGTGACTTTTTATCACCTAGTTATACGAGTAAGTGGCGAGATATACCAAAAATTATTTGTTGAGGTTTTCATATGTGCGGCAGGTTTAATGTTACAAGCAAATTAGTACCAATGGTAAGTGATGTATTTGGTATACCATTTAAAGTGATCTCGAATACAAATTTTAGCCCTAGCCAAATAGCTTCAACAATTACAGCTGCAGAACAGGGCTATCAACAAATAAATGCTAGTTGGGGTATAAAGCCTAATTGGTCAAAAAAACTCATTATTAATGCACAATCTGAAACGGTTGCGATAAAGCCAACGTTTAAGCAGTCATTTCAGCACCAACGATGTTTAGTACCCTGTAACGGTTGGTTTGAATGGCGAACAGAAGCAGGTAAGAAAGTGAAGTACTATTTTGAGCATGCCGATAAAAAACCACTGTATATGGCTGGTATATTATTTAAAGGAGATTTGTCTGAGCTAGTTACTTTAACGACAAAACCCAATAAAACGTGCGCTGAATATCACAAGCGGATGCCTGTGCTGATCGAGCCAGAAAATATTGAATATTGGTTTAATGCTGATGTTAATAAACTTGAGCCGTTATTCAATAACGTAAATGAAGAAATGATAAATGTAAAAACATAAAATAAATTTGTAGCCTAAAAGGCAAGAGGGAATGCAGAATACCATAATGAAGTTTTAGGTTACTTTATTAGGTGAACAATAAAGTAAAAGCTACCAATATCACTTATTGGCAGCTTCAAGTTAATTCGGTAGCCAGAATTTAAGTTGACCATTTATTTAAACAGATTAGAGAGATACTTACATACCACTCATTTCTTTGTTTACTTCGATAACTTCGTTCCATTGATTTTTAAAAACCTTGTCATAAAGAGCTCCAAACGTTTTGAGACTTCCTTTGCCATATAAATCCTCAAAATACTTAGCAAACTCTCCGTCTTCATCTAACTCAGCCCAGGAATCCATAGCTGAAATCCCCATTAAATGACGACCGTTTAAGCTTCCCTGAATTAATTGGTTCTCGTAGAGTGCCCAATATTTTTCTTTACCCATTTTTTCGAGAGTATCTTTTACTTGCTTCAAAAGATACTTAACAACTTCACCATCTTGATCTCGGTTAACAGTTAGATATCTAGTGATATACCTTTCTGGCGAATCGGCATTTTTATCTATATTGTTAATCATCAACCCATCCATAATTCGCCATATTTCACTTTCGTTATAAGAAGTAATATATGGATTAATATTATCTGCCCAATCATCATCGTGTTTCTTATCGTCGGGACGAGAATCAAATTCAGCATAACTTATGGGACCCATGACCCATATGAGTTCATTTGTATTTGCGCCATAGGTAATGTTATAAATTTTGGTTTTTAGTGAACCGTTGACATGATACTTTTTGATATGATTCCGCATGTTTTTAGTGAATTTTTTTGCGCTTTTATTGTCAATAGTGAATCGAAATGTGTCGTATTGTGTATAGGTTTTAGCTTCTTCAGCTATCACAGAGTACGTAATAAAAAGAGCTACTAATAGAGTAAGTGTTTTTTTCATAATAATATGTTCCTACTTGTTTTATTATTGAATTGTTATTACATCTTTAAGTTATAGGCTCAAAGATGACATCAATAGCTTCTGTTCGATTTGTGAACAATAGCAGTGTAGTCAAAATAAGAATCATTTCCAGTTAGCATGCTTATCAGTCCAAATGAATACTTTGCTGAGCAGGTGGGTATATTGAGCATTCATACTAAGGAACGTCGTTCGAAGGGGTTATGAAAAGAAGAGCGTCAGAGCATACTATGATAATATTTACGGAGTTTAGAGATGAACGGTGGAAAGCTCTCAGTTCTTAGGAACATGGTGTTCACACATTACAACGGAACGGTATTGGTAACCATAAAGAACCTTATTATTGAAATTCTAAAATGGTTTGTTAACTATATGAAGGCTCGATACTAACGGGTAACAAGCGAATCATTAATAATATGACCAAAATAAAATATCGCCATTAAGAGTGTTTACCAGTACTTCTTGTTTGATAGTGTGAGAGCTTAATTTTTTATGTTTATAACAACTAACTTTAAGCGTTATCTTTGAGAAATTTTGACGTTATACGCAAGCAAATGTATCACAGATGAACAATCTGTAGGTAAATTCGTCATATAAATATAATTTTAGAATAAATGTTTCTGTTAGCCATGGGTTAACCATGCGATAGATAGACACAAAAAACATCTAGGTAGTTGGGCGAGTTAACTCTAAGTGGATGATTTTATTGTTTTAAATGGTCGGAGTAGCAAGATTCGAACTTGCGACCTCACGTCCCCCAGACGCACGCGCTACCAAGCTGCGCTATACCCCGACTTTGTGCTCTAGAAATAAGCTCTTGAGGGAATAAATGAGCTTACCGATGGTATGATAATGAATTATTTATTGATTGCAATGATAAAACAATATTCTTAGTTTGATCGCTTGATTTCTATCCAAGTTACTCCTTAGCTTCACTACTAAGGGCAAATTCTTTAATAAAATTAACACCATCAATCATAAGTGGTAAATCAGAGCTCACCATTATCGGAGCAGACAACTGGCTTGAGTAGCTTTGAAAGTTGCCATTTTGATCAATAAAAACCGATTTGTCTTTGTTAAAAACTACAATGCCATTATCCATAGTATTAGCAATTATTCGGTTATTATTGAGTGTTAATATATTTTTCCCACTGCTATAGGTTTTTTCAGCTACCTGACAACCTAACCATTGTTTCATCAACGTTGGCTGCACATCCATATGGCTTGTGAGATTATTTACCTTTTTGTTTTTTCCATTTGGGAGGAAGAGTAATGCAGGTTTGATTGACAAACTAGTATCATTACTCTGATTACCGATAGAACTGATCCAAATAATATCTTGTGCTAATTTTTGTTGCTGCTTTTGCTTTTGTGCAAGCATCAGTGCATCAATAAAAAGCTCGTAGTGGTAATTACTTTGAGACTTAAAGTAGATTATATGTAAGCCTTTAGGGTAATTATTAAGCTTATTAGCAAAAATTAAATTAGAAATATCATTCACTCGATGAGTTTTATCAAAAAGAGCCGCTAACCAAGGTAATGAGGTAAGTTCTGAATTAGTGTCGTCGATAATAGTTAAACTTTTAGTTAAATTGCTCTTAGATAAAACATCAAATAACAATGGCTTAGTGCTTCTTTTTATTAAGGTATCTTTATAGATTGTTGGTAAGCTATAAAGTAAGTTAAACCAAGCATTTTCTGGTAACGCGTTATCAATATGGTTGTTTAACTTCACAGTACTCGAGGTACTGCGTTGTGAAAACTGCTTAATTTGTGCCTGAGTGAGCAAGTTATCGCTAAGAACGATAAAAACAGATTCTTTGGGCTTTTCAATCGCTAAACACTGCTTAGTTATAACAGGATATTTAGGTACTGGAGTCGTAAAAGATAATGGGCTAGTTCTCCGTTCTATATAATCATCTCGGTTAAACATGCCATATTTGGTTAATAATGTTTTAGCTGTTGATGGGTAGGATAAAGGTAAAACAGTGTCCTGGCGTAAAATATCATATTCTAAATTAGCATCGGCCCAAATATGGGTAATATGACTAAAAAAGAAAGAGGCGACTAAGAAAATTACCACATAACGAGCAAAAAGTGTTTTTTGTAAATCTCGCAAATGCTTCCAAGCATAATTACTAACAACTAGTTGAAAGGCTAAAATAGCGATTGATAAAATAATACTAGCAAACCAAAAAGCTCTACTATTCTGTTGTATTTGTGTATTAATCAGCGCGATAATTTGATCACTAGATGACGCATTTAAATGATAACCCAGCTTGGTATAAATAAAAGCATCTAATAACAATAGGAGTAAGCCTATGGTAAAGATAATCGAAGCACATACTCTAATAAAACGGGTGTTAGGGTAGATTAATGTAATGGGAAACAAGATTAAAACAAAACTCATAAAGGTTAAAAAACCCATATGGCTCAGCCAAGTTGTTATTAAATAAACTTGGCCTAATAATGTTTCAGGTTGTGTTTCACTTATTAAATAAAAAGAAGAAAGCCCAATTGCAGCAATAATATTAAAAAATGTGAACCAATGGCTCCAACTAATTAAATGCAGAAGCCGTTTACTATATGTTGTAGAGCCAAAAGAAACCATTGGAAATTATTATTCTCGTTATAAAGTTTATGTAATAAAAGTTAACGCTTAAAAGATAAATTTTCTTTAACGTGTTATTTTATAGACTGTTTTAACGCATTAGTAAAATTATCTACAATCGCCGCCCGTTTTTCTTCTGGAATGTTGCTGGTAATTATTTCTGTTAGAGTATTTCCTAGGCACATTAGCGCTAAATCAGGGGTTGCAGACTCGTTTACTAGAACATTATGTAAGTCTTGGATAATTTTTTCTACACGTTCATTGGAATACTTCGATACAATAGGCATATATTTACTTATTTTGCTGATGATTAACTGATATTAAGTTTATCAAAAGCTTGAACAATATAATACTGACCTTTAATTATGAGCTTAATTATTTCTAACATTGCATTACATTTTATATCCAAACCTGAAGAAAATGGTGAGGTTAACTTACGTTTAGGACCAGAAACGATTGAAGTGAGTGAAAAAATTCATAACTTCGTTGATGCGCTCCATAATATTTACAACAACAAAGGCAGCAAAGCCTACGGACATTTTTCCTCAATGCCAAGCGAAGGAGAGAGCACGCCATTTGTTGAAATCATGGAGGATTATTTAACTGAGCGAGAAAATTTTTATAATTTCAGCGTGAAATCAGGTAATTTACTCAAGAATGAATTGGATAAATACGACATCGATGAAACGGGCTATTTGATACTTTGTCATTATGAATTTATGGGGGGACGATATTTATTAGCCGCTATTATTCCTGTGAGTGAACATTATAGTGTTGATGGCGAACTTAATATCTCTGCTGCTAAGCACCTTGATACCAGTAAGTTACAACTTGCAGCCCGTATAGATTTATTTGATTATCAGCAAAATACTGATGGTAATCGTTATATTTCTTTTATCAAGGGACGTGCAGGTCGAAAAGTATCAGATTTCTTTTTAGATTTTTTAAGTTGTGAAGAAGGCATTAATGCCAAAGAGCAAACACAAACCTTAGTGCAAGCGGTTGAAGATTTTGTTTCTGTAAATCAATTAGATGCACAAGAAAAGCAAGATACTCGCAAAGAATTACTGAGTTACTGTAAAGAGCAGAAGCAAAGTGACCAAGATGTATCACTCAAAGAGCTGGGTCAAGTAATTAAAAAAGAAGGCGAAGAACAAGACTTCTATCAATTTTGCCAAGAGCAATCTTATCCAATAGAAGAGTCTTTTCCTCATGATCAAGCTGTCGTTAATAAAATTACTAAGTATGCAGGCTATGGTGCTGGCATTAGTATCAGTTTTGAACGAAGCCATTTAGGACAAGACGTGGTTTATAATGCTTCAAACGATAGCTTGACCATATATAAAGTACCGCCCAATTTAAAAGCACAATTATTAGCATTGATTGATAATGAGCAAAGTAGCACTATGCCGGCACCTGAATTTTAAAGTGAATCAAAATTAACCAAAGCTATTTTTCAAAATATAATACATATATAAACGGTTTAAGAAATAAGGTAATCACATGAATACATTAACAATAACTCGCCCTGATGATTGGCATGTTCACTTACGTGATGGTGAAGTATTAACCTCAACAGTACGTGATATTAGTCGCTATTTTGGTCGCGCCATTGTTATGCCAAACTTAGTACCTCCGGTTACAAATGCAAAATTGGCGACAGAATATCACCAACGTATTATGGCAACTCAACCACAAGGTTCATTTAAGCCGTTGATGGTACTTTATTTAACTGATAACACTACGGTTGAAGATATACGAGAGGCTAAAAATTCGGGCTTGGTCTTTGCAGCTAAGTTATATCCTGCAGGGGCAACGACTAATTCATCATCAGGTGTTACTGATATTGACAAATTAAGCGCGGTATTGACCGAAATGCAGTCGGTGGACATGCCATTATTAATTCATGGTGAAGTCACCACGGATGACATTGATATTTTTGATCGTGAGCAGGTTTTTATCGACACCATATTAAAGCCGTTAGCTAGCAAGTTTACCCAGTTGAAAATTATCTTAGAGCATATTACAACTAAAGAAGCAGTTGAATTTGTTAAGCAAGCAGGTAGTAATGTAGCGGCAACAATTACAGTGCATCATTTGTTGTTTAATCGTAATCATATGTTAGTTGGTGGTATTCGTCCGCACTATTTTTGTCTGCCAATACTAAAGAGAAATATACATCAACAGGCTTTAATTGAAGCAGCAACGAGTGGCGATGCTAAGTTTTTCTTAGGCACTGATTCAGCACCTCATGCGCAACATGCGAAAGAATCAGCTTGTGGTTGCGCTGGTTCTTATACTGCACACGCAGCAATAGAACTGTATGCAGAGGTCTTTGAACAGGAAAATTCTTTGGACAAACTTGAAGCGTTTGCTAGCTTAAATGGTCCAACTTTTTACGGCTTATCGATTAATGAAGATAAAATCACTTTGGAAAAATCTGCATGGCAAGTACCTGCAACACTTGCTTTTGGTGCAGATCAGGTTGTTCCAATTCGAGCCAATGATGATATTCAATGGAAAGTTGTAGATTAGGAGACGATATGCAACTTTTTGTAAATGATTTAACCGTTATTGATTTCTCATATTGCTGCCCTAAACGCGGCATTGTTGGCGAAAGCTGGATTGTTGATGTGCTATTAGATGGCGCATTAAATGAGCAAAGCATGGTTCTAGATTTTGGTGTAGTTAAAAAGCAAATTAAAGCGATTATTGATGATGATGTAGATCACAAATTATTATTGCCAATGCAAAGTAATACAATTACGTTGATAACATCAAGCTTTAAAGAAGATCACCAAATGCTTGATTTTAATAGTGAACGTGGAGACTATTTTTTACAATCTCCTAGCGAGGCGTTTGCACAAATAGATAGCCAAGAAATTAACATTGAAAGTGTTACAGCACACTTGCAATACATTATTATGCAGCAATTGCCTAATAATGTGGCTGGCTTAACATTAACCTTACGCGCTGAAAATATTGCAAGCGATTTTTACCACTATAGCCACGGCTTAAAACTTCATGATGGTAATTGTCAACGGATTGCTCATGGTCATCGTTCAAAAATTGATATTTACCAAAATGGTGTGCAAAGTCCTATCTTAGAAAAACTATGGTGTAAACGCTGGCAAGATATTTATATTGCTAGTGAAGCTGATCGTATCAAGCAAAGTAATATTGAGTTATCAAATAATGCTTTAGCTAATTTGACACCCGATCATCAGTTTTTCTCATATCACGCACCGCAAGGTAGATTTGATATTGCCGTACCAGTTAAGGTACTTGAAGTTGTGGATTGTGATTCTACCGTAGAGTTACTTGCTAATTATATTGCTCGACAGCTTAAAAAGGAACAGCCACAAGATAGTTTTAAAGTTGTTGCATATGAAGGTGTTGCAAAAGGAGCAATTGCAAATGTTTAAGGTTAAATTCCTCACTACTATTTCAATAGCATCTTTGCTTTCAATGCCTGCACTAGCTGAAATTATGTTATCAGGTGCTATTGAGCAAGGCGGCATTGTTATTGGTAAAACTAATGCTAGTAATCGAGTATCTTTTGACGGTAAAGCTTTAGCTGTTTCAGAAAATGGTGACTATGTCTTTGGTTTTGGTCGTGATGATAATAAAGCTCATATACTTATTGTCACATCTCCAAATGGTCTTATAGAAAAAAAAATATTAACACCACAACAACGTGATTATAAAATACAGCGAATTACAGGTATTGCAAAAAAGATCATGAATCCTAAACCTAAGGATTCAGCTCGTGCCAAATTAGATAGTAGCCAAGTGAGAGAAGCTCGTAGTCAAATAAGTACTCGTACTGCTTTTGCAAATGGTTTTATTGCTCCAATTAAAGGAACAATCACAGGTGTGTACGGTAGTCAGCGTTTTTTTAATGGAGTCAGAAAAAGTTCTCACTATGGTTTAGATTATGCGGGGAAAACTGGAGATCCTGTAAAAGCTCCTGCAGATGGTAAAGTTGTTTTGTATGTTGCTGATATGTTTTATTCCGGTGGCACAATGATCATTGATCATGGGCATGGTATAACTTCAAGTTTCTTGCATTTAAGTAATTCTTACGTTACAAAAGGAGAAGAGGTTAAACAGGGGCAAGTAGTCGCAGCTGTTGGCTCTAGTGGGCGAGCAACAGGCCCTCATTTAGACTGGCGAATTAACTGGTTTCAAGTGAGATTAGACCCAGCATTAGCTTTAAAGGCGTTAACAGTAAAATAATTATAAAATAAATGATAAAGAGGGTAATTTGAATTTACATAAAACACTACCATTACTTTCTTCATTATTACTTATCTCTAGCTTTAGTACTTCTGCTTTGGACAAAGAGCTCTCAGTTGGCTGGGAGCTTTGGTACCCATACCAATATCATAATAATAAACAAGAACTTGTTGGTTTAGATTTTGATATTTTCAATGCTATTATCAAGCATGCAAACCTCAATGTAGCTTACACAGAACTTCCTTGGAAAAGACATTTACAATACATTAAAACGGGAGAAATGGATGTTGCTATGGGAGCTTCCTATACCGACGAACGCGCAAGCTATGCCTATTTTTCAGAGCCATATCGATTGGAATTAGTAAAACTATACGTGAAGAAAGGTTTTGCTAATAAAATACAGTTACCTAGCTTAACAGCCTTAAGTACAAGTAATTATATGATAGGTGTTGAAAGCGGTTATTATTATGGAAAAGAATATCAGGAGTTGATTAAAACCTCAGCATTTCAAACTCATATAACTGAAGTGATTGATATAGAAGAAAATGTAGACTTATTATTGAAGGGACATCTCGATGGCTTTTTAGTTGACCCAGTTACCATGAAGGCATTTGTTGATAAATATAAACTGCAAGATGAATTTGAACCGCATGCAGTGACTATTTATCAAGATAATATCCATGTTATTTTAAGTAAAGAGTCCATGAGTAAAAGTGATCTAATAAAGATTAACAATGCAATTAAGCAGTTAAAAACGAATGGTGTTTTAACCGCAATCAATGCCCGTTGGAGCCAATTACAAATCAATTAGCTTTGTTGTATAAATTTAATATTTATAATTACTTCACCACATAAAGTAAGCAATCATTTATCGCTATTTCTTTGATAGCTGTCGCCATAAAAATACGTAAAGACGTTGCACAAACTAGTTGATTTTCTCTTACTGAAAAATAATCGTTGATCACATTTTCATTCATGTCATTTAGTAATTGTAAGTTACTCATTCCTTGTTTATCTAACCAACCTAACATTTGCCCTTTACGTGCACTACCAAAGTTAAACTGTTCTATATTTGACTTTAAGGTGACACCTATAAAGCCTTCATCATGTTCACTGTAAGAAAGGCTCGTATTTTTTTTAAGCATTAATCGTAAGGGTTTATACACAACATCAACTGAATTGGTTTGTTGAAATGTAGCTAAAGTAGGGCATTGCGCTAATTGTTTTAATCCTTGAAAAGCAACTTGATGTGCTTGATCGTCATTAGCACCACCGCACTCTATTGTAATCGTAGGGCAATTAAAATTTAGCTCCATTAAGGCATTTAATTTCAAGCTAGACAAAATAATCGTATCACAAAAAAAAGATGTCAACGTTAAGCCCATTGGAGTTACTTGCGGACTAACTGCAAAAGCAGGTCCCGACCCAGAAGTATTGTGTAAGTCAATAACGGCTTCAGGTGTTACTTCTCTGATGGCAAGTTCAATTAGTTGTGCTCGTTTAAAATAATGCTGATTTGATGAGCATCCAAAGCATCTATTAATATCTAACCCTCCATCTAGATATCGATGGCTAAATAAGGGAGAAAGACTCGCGGCTTCTACTGAACAAATGATAAAGCGTAAATTTGTTTCAGGCCTTTCTTGTCGATTCTCATCAGTTAACCATCGATGTACAGCAATAAGCCCTGATGGCTCATTGCCGTGTAGTAATGTTGTAACTACACGATATCTTTGGGCATTTTTTCCTGCAATGTCGATAACCGTTACACCGGTCAACGATAAAAGAAATTGTTGGAAATCTGCTTTTAAGGTAATTTCATTAGGATCGCTAAGGTAATTGATTTCGCTAAAGTCTATGTCCATAAGGTTTCCCATGCTGCGACAGGTTCACAGCTGCGACAGTTGTTAAGGTAAAGTTGCACGAGTTTTTGACAAGCAATATTTTTTGGATGTGTTCTTTCAAAATAGGCGAGGGTTTGCTTTTGCCAAGTAGCGCCCGTTATTTGTTTTATTAAACGCTGCTCAATAATTGTTAAAAAGTACGCCACTTCATTGGGGTCTATATTCAAGCTCAGTAACCCTTGTTTGGCTATTGGTAGCATTTGTTCGATAATTATCGTTATATCCACTTCTTGTGGTTGGTATTTATTATCATAAGGCCACAAAATCTTTGCATTTAAGCCATGTTGAGCAGCTCGATAAAAGTTATATTCAGCAAATCTAAATGGCATAAATGAAATTAATTCTTCTACTTGCTCACTCATTCCAACAGCTAGCCCTATGGCAAAAGCTGCATTGGCAACCATATCTATACTTGTTGGACCTGCTGGTAATGCACGAAACTCAATACGAATATGTCCATTGCCTTCACAAGAATATACTGGTCTATGCCATGGCCATATGGTTCCCATATGTAATGATAATTCGTGTAACGTAGGATTGCCTTTACCTGATTGTAATTTTGAATCAGGAATGATTGGTGGATATAAAGCAACGGCTTCAGCAAAAAACTCCCAAATATTTTTTCGTAGCCAACCATGACCAAAATTAACCCTAGTGGGTTGTTGCCATTGATATTTATCGCGTAAACGAATGTCTAGAGATTGTTTAAACAATGCTATCCTAGTTTCATCCCATAACGCGTTTCCTAAAAATACACCTGAGTTTGCTGAAATAGCCGTGACTAAAGGAAGGGTTAACTGTGCAGCGTTAAAAATGTTGGTGAGTTTTTCTGGTTTAGTCATTAAATGCACTTGAAATGAGGTATTGGCGCCTTCAGCACAAATATCATCAAAATTTACACTTAACGGTTCCTTCCCATTGATGTTAATTTTGAAATCCTCACCTCTTTGCTGATAAAGGTGTGAAGCTAAACACTGATACCTTGGTATATTAGTCATGCTTTCGGTATTTAAGTGCTCTTTTCTTAAAGTCGGTAAAATTCCTATCGGAACGATATTAGTGTCAAGTTGATTTGCAACTAGCTCTAACTGGTGAGTTTTGTTTTGGATCTCGGTGAGTAGCTTATTAAATGGGGTTCCAGCGATGTGAAAAGCGGATAAATTTAACTCAATATTGTATTGATTCAGCTCAGGCTGAAATTGCTCATCATTTAGCATTTTAAGAATTTGTAAATTATTCAGGCAAACCTCACCTTGATCATCTACTAAATACATTTCAAGCTCTGCACCTAGTTTTAATGGTTCATCACCAAAATTTGGCGAATTCATCACCGATTTTAATTGCTCTAATTGTTCAAAAAGTTTGTGCTGAAAAAGCGTAAAGTCATTTTCAGAATATAATGTTTGTTTTATATTTTGCCCCATTATTCACATCCTTTTTGTTAACAGGGTTATAGCATGTCATACTCAAACAAGAATGAGTTTTGATTAAGGTCAATAAATGGATGGAAAGAAGTTTTTTCATTAACAAGATGATTTTATGTCAAAAAAATAGTTGTAAAGATAGGGGCATGTTTAATGCGATCGTTAATATCTAGTGTGTTGACTCAGGTTGGTCAAGTCGTTTTAGGAAAACCTCAGCAAGTGAAACTCGCTTTAGCCTGTTTACTCGCTAGGGGACATTTATTAATTGAAGATTTGCCTGGTATGGGGAAAACGACACTGGCTCATACTTTAGCTTTATCTTTGGGCTTAACTTATCAAAGGGTTCAGTTTACTAGTGATTTATTACCGGCCGATGTTGTGGGGATCTCAGTTTTTAATACACAAGAACAAAAGTTTGAATTACATAAAGGGCCCATTTTTAATCAAGTCGTGCTCGCGGATGAAATTAATCGAGCAAGTCCTAAAACACAAAGTGCATTATTAGAAGCGATGGAAGAAGGGCGTGTAAGTATTGATGGTACAACTCATCGATTACCTGAGCCATTTTTTGTTATTGCGACACAAAACCCTGTTTACCATACCGGAACATATCCCTTACCAGAGTCACAGTTAGATCGTTTTATGATGAAAATTTCATTAGGGTTTCCTGATATAGAAGCAGAAAAGCGTATCTTATTAAGTCGTGGCAATATGACAAGTAATATTACTATCAAAGCAGGTATTACCATAGCGCAGTTGCAAAATATTCAGCAACATGTTGATGATGTATATTGTTCAGAGTCAGTGCTTGATTATATTATTGCTTTATTTCAACACAGCCGTAACGGAGAAATGTCAGTTAATCCTTTGTCTCCACGTGCGGGGAAATCATTACTTGCTGCCGCTAAAGCTTGGGCTTTTATTGATGATCGAGATCATGTTTTACCTGATGATATTCAAGCGGTATTTTCTGCCGTATGTGAACATAGATTAAGTGCTCATGCTGAATTACATGATAATATTGAGGGTATTTCTCAAGGTAAGTATTCTAGCCAAATACTTTCTCAAGTTGATCCGGTAAATCCTTTTTAATCAAGCGATTATATTATGTTTTCAACGTTGAGAGAAAATCTGTTAATACGAATAAACCAGCGCTTTAGCTTCTGGCTTAATCAGCGTATGCCAGGGGCTAAAAAACAAAGTTTATCTCGAAAAAATATATTTATTATTCCAAGTAAGTTTGGCTTTTCATTTTTATTTTTTATTTTCTTACTATTTATTTTAGGAACCAATTATCAAAATAATTTAATTTTATTTTTTAGTTATTTGCTTAGCAGTTTATTTGTTAGTGCTATGTTTCATTGTTTTTTTAATTTGTCGGGGCTAACCATTGAAGTTAAAGGAGAGTATGCCGGCTTTGATCAGCAAACTATTTATATTCCTGTAGTATTAAGTAGCGAAAAGCAGCATTTTTCACTTGCCATGAACTTTCCTATACAAAATACAGTTGCTATTAATCAAACCAATGAGAACACGAACAAAAAGCAAAGTAATAACAGCACACAAGTTGAGTTACCTTTATCGTTAAACTCAAGAGGAATATTTACAGTTGGTCGCTTGAAGTTAGCCAGTGAATATTCGCTAGGGCTCTTTCATTGTTGGACTAAACTTGATTTAGCTTTGGCTGTAACGGTTTACCCGAAACCATTAGCAAGTTCAGAAATACCCTTTCAGCAAGGATTTAATGAATCTGATGATAAAAATGTGTCTGCTCAAACAATTGCGGGGCAAGATGACTTTGCTGAACTAACACGTTATCGCGTTGGAGAGCCTTTAAGTCAAGTTGCATGGAAACAAGTCGCTAGAGGTCAAGGATGGCATAGTAAACGTTATGAACAGCAACAAGGAGGGACTACTTGGTTATCTTTACAGGCGATGCCTTCTAGTCAGCTTGAAGATAAATTGCGGTTGTTATGTTATGCAATTTTACAATGCCAACAACAAAATAGTGAGTTTGGCATTGAACTTGGCAGTTTAACTATTGCTCCCGGGGAAGGGCGAGAGCATGTTACTCGTTGTCTAACGGCGTTAGCGATCTACGGACAAGTTGATGATTAAGACTGGTGTAACGTTTCAATTGCCCCCAAAAACGACTTTTGCACTGCTTGTGGTTCAATGTTTAAATATTGCATGTCTAATATTAGAGTTATCTCCTTGGCTCTTAGCGTTAACTTTGCTTTGTTTTATTTGGCATTGGGTCATTTATAATAAGAAAATTCGTCGACCATCAAGAGCGCTTAAACTATTACTTGCGGTTGTTGGTTGCATTTTGTTGATAGTGACGGCAAAGACGTTAGGTTTATTGTTGAGTATGGTTCATTTACTTTGCTTAGCTTATGTATTAAAACCTTTTGAAATACGTCAAAGGAAAGATTTTTATCAACTACAAACACTTGGGCTTTTTGTTCTTGTATCATCCTTGATTTTTCAACAATCGCTCTATTTTGCCTTATTGGTTTTGCTGATTTTAATTGCTAATGTCTCTGTATTAATTAGTTATTTTTATGCCAAAAAAACAATTAAAGAATCAGCTAAATTAGGTATACGGTTAATTGTGCAAAGCTTGCCATTAGCAGTAATGCTTTTTGTACTGTTTCCTAAACTATCTCCATTTTGGCAAGTACCACTAGCTAAGTCTGCAACAACAGGTCTATCTGATACGGTAGCCGTTGGCGATATTTCAAGTCTTGCACTATCCAATGAGTTAGCTTTTAGAGTTGAGTTTGAAAATAACCCGCCGAGCTATCAACAACTCTACTGGCGCACGTTAGTTTTAGATAAATTTAATGGCACTCACTGGTTGGCGAAACATACAAAACGAGTAAGGCATCGTCAGCTTGATGATGCGTTGCTGAAAACTTTTTCTGGCAACACGGTTAGTTATCAGGTTATTGCAGAGCCAAGTTATCAGCATTGGTTATTTGGTCTAGATATAGCGGTAGTTGGCAGTGTCGCACAAAATAAAAAAATATACTTACTTGACGATCATACCTTATACAGCCAAAGGAAAATTGCACAACCAATTAGTTACCAAGTTACCAGCTATTTAAGTGAATTACTTAATTTAGAACTTTCACCGCAAGAGCAAGTTAATAATATACAAATACCGGCTCGCTCAAATCCACGGTTAGTTAACTTTGCAAAACAACTAAGAGAACAATACAAGGATGACCAGCAATTAATTCAAGCAGTGATGTTAAAATTTAATCAAGATAACTATCGTTATACGTTAAAACCCCCGAGCTTGACTAACCATAGTTTGGATGAATTTTATTTTGATACTCAAGCAGGATTTTGTGAGCATTTTGCCAGTAGTTTTACCTACTTAATGCGGGCTTCAGGGATCCCTGCTCGTTTAGTTTTAGGGTATTTAGGCGCTGAGTACAATAATCAAGGGAATTATTACAGTATTTATCAGCGAGATGCACATGCATGGAGTGAAGTTTGGTTAGCAGATAAAGGTTGGGTAAGAGTTGACCCTACTGCTGCGGTAAATCCTGAACGTGTTGAGAAAGGCTTTAGCTCCGCATTATTACGCGAACAACAATCTTTATCCGATGATTTATTTAACTTCGAATTAGGTTCAATTGCAATATATCAAGCTATTCGTTGGCAACTTGATGCACTAGATTACCAGTGGACAAAATGGGTTATTGGTTATTCTCAAAAAAGGCAACTTGATTTGCTTACTCAATGGTTTAAAGGCGATATTAATGTTAAAGCCGCCTTGTTAATCACTTTTGCATTGATATGTATTATGTTGCTTTTATGGTGGTTAAATACTCAAAGTAGACGGAAAAAAGAGCTGGAAGTTTGGCGTAAGTATTATCAACAATCGTTAGCCTTATTGGCGAAGCAAAATATTATTAAAACTAAAAGTGTATCGCTTGATAACTTTCAAAAACAAGTAAAACAAAGCCACCCTGAAATCGCTGAAATATTCTCATTAATCTGCCAGCAGTTTTCACAATTGCAATATCAAAAACTGAATGCGGAACAACAGCAGCAAGCTATTAAAATAATGAAGCAGAATATCAAACGATTAAAATATCATTGTTAATTGAAATTTATATGTTTTCTAGAAATCTATCAGAATTCAAACACTTGTTTTAATTATTCATCAGCGTTATGTTCACTATAACTGAATCTGTATTAGTGTATTTACTCCTTATCGATTAATTTAACCATATCCAAGTTACTTAAAGCAGGTGTTAGAGCCAGCTCTCTGCTTTTAGCTTGATAAACCTACCTACTTAATAAGGAACAACATTATGTCGCAACTGATCATTCCAGAACAAGGTGCTGAAATTGAAATTGTTGATGGTAAGTTAACCGTACCAAATAATCCTACTATCCCATATATTGAAGGTGATGGGATCGGTGTTGATGTTACACCAACGATGCTTAATGTTGTCAATGTTGCGGTTAGTAAAGCGTATGGTGATGATCGTAAAATACATTGGTTAGAAGTTTATGCTGGTGAGAAAGCGACACAAATATATGACAGTGAAACTTGGTTGCCAGAAGAAACGCTAGCGATGTTTAAGCGTTTTAAGGTGGGTATTAAAGGTCCTTTAACTACACCTGTTGGTGGTGGGATGCGTTCATTAAATGTTGCTCTTCGACAAGTGCTAGATTTGTATGTTTGCCAAAGACCCGTTCAATGGTTTACCGGTGTGCCAAGTCCGGTAAAAAAACCTTATGAAGTAGATATGGTTATTTTTAGAGAGAATTCTGAAGATATCTATGCCGGTATTGAATATAAAGCAGGCTCTGAGCAAGCAACAAAAATGATCTCATTTTTATCGGAAGAGTTAGGTGTAAATAATATTCGATTTACCGATAATTGTGGCATTGGTATTAAACCTGTTTCAAAAGAGGGTAGTGAGCGACTTGTTCGTAAAGCTATTCAATACGCCATTGATAATGACCGAGAATCAGTTACCTTGGTTCATAAAGGTAACATAATGAAATATACCGAAGGTGCTTTCAAAGAGTGGGGTTATCAGCTTGCTCGAGAAGAGTTTGGTGCTCAATTGATTTCTGGCGGACCGTGGTGTTCATTTACTAATCCTATAACAGGCCGTGAGATCATAATCAAAGATGTCATTGCTGATGCCATGTTACAACAATTACTTCTGCGTCCAGCAGAGTACAGTGTGATTGCAACATTGAATTTGAACGGTGATTATATTTCTGATGCATTAGCCGCCCAAGTAGGCGGTATAGGTATTGCACCAGGTGCTAATATTGGTGAAGAAATTGCGGTTTTTGAAGCTACGCATGGCACGGCACCTAAATATGCAGGTTTAAATAAGGTTAACCCAGGCTCTGTGATTTTGTCAGCAGAGATGATGTTACGTCATATGGGATGGTCAGAAGCGGCTGATTTGTTGCTAAAAGGTATGTCTGGGGCTATAAATGCAAAAACGGTAACCTATGACTTTGAACGATTGATGGATGATGCAACTTTGGTTACCTGCTCTCAATTCGGTGAGTGCATTATTGAACATATGTAAAAAACAATTTACATGAGAGCAATAAAAAACACAGCCAATGCTGTGTTTTTTTATTCTTTCAAATAACTTACTTACTCGTCGGATTCTATTTCATCAGGAGTAATACTCGCTGCATGATGACCTTTAGGGCCAGCATTGAGTTCATAATTTACATCTTGACCCGCTTTTAATGTGCGGTAACCTTCCATCTGGATAGTTGAGTAATGAGCAAAGATATCTTCACCACCATCCTCTGGACGAATAAAACCAAAACCTTTTGCGTTGTTAAACCATTTAACTGTACCGTGAGCCATACATCAACTTCCTTCTAAATTCATCGGTAATTAGGTATGCTTCCCCAAAAGCATGAACAATAATTGTAATGATGATTAAAAATTCATCATCGGTTTAAATCGTAGATAAAAAATAGAAATAGTCAAGTAATAAATGTGTGTTTTTAACGTTTTTTTGATTGTTTTTTTCAATAATGATGCAGCAAAAACTGCTGGTAAAGACTAATATAGAACTATGAGCAAATGGAAAGAATTAATCGATGACCAAGCGGTCTTAGATGAAGAGGTTATCGAAGAGCATCAAAAACCTTCAATGTATCATGTAGTTTTGTTAAACGATGACTACACACCGATGGATTTTGTTATTGATGTTTTAAGAATATTTTTTAATATGGATTCAGAGAAAGCAACTGACATCATGTTAGCTATTCATTATAAAGGTAAGGGCCGTTGTGGCACATTTACTGCAGAAGTTGCAGAAACAAAAGTAAATCAAGTCAGCGATTACGCAATTGAAAATCAACACCCATTAAAATGTGTGATGGAAAAAGCGTAAAGTTGCAAGGTTTGAATTGGAGTAGCCTATGCTGAACAAAGATTTAGAAATTTCCCTGAATTTGGCTTTTCGTCAAGCCAAAGAGTCTCGCCATGAATTTATGACCGTTGAGCATTTACTCTTAGCGCTGCTTGATAATCCGTCTTCTATTGAAGTACTTAAAGCTTGTGGAGCTGAGCTTTCTAAGCTCAGAACCGAACTGTTAGCTTTCATTGCTGAAACAACACCAGTGATTCCTGATGGAGAAGAAGAAAGAGAAACCCAACCAACACTTGGATTTCAACGTGTATTGCAACGCGCGGTATTTCATGTGCAATCATCAGGTAAGAGTGAAGTTAACGGTGCTAATGTTTTAGTGGCTATTTTTAGTGAGCAAGAGTCTCAAGCGGCTTATTTCTTGAAAAAATCAGATATTAACCGCTTAGATATTGTTAACTTTATTTCACATGGTATCGCTAAAGTTGAGCAAGCAGATACAGGTCAAGTTGGTCAAGATAGTGCTCAACAAGCTGAAGAAGAGCCAAGAACATTAGAAAACTTTGCCACCAATCTAAATGAACAAGCAAAGAGCGGAAAAATTGATCCGCTAATTGGCAGAAGTAATGAGCTCGAACGAACATTACAAGTGTTAGGTCGACGTAGAAAAAACAATCCTTTATTTGTTGGCGAAGCCGGTGTTGGTAAAACTGCGATAGCAGAAGGCCTTGCTAATTTAATTGTCGAAGAAAAGGTTCCTGAGTTTCTGTTGGATGCAACTATTTATTCTCTTGATATGGGGGCTTTACTTGCGGGGACTAAATACAGAGGGGATTTTGAAAAACGTTTTAAAGCGTTATTAAAAGATCTCGAAGAAGAAGATAATGCCATTTTATTTATTGATGAGATTCATACGATTATTGGTGCAGGTGCTGCATCTGGCGGTATGATGGATGCTTCAAATTTAATTAAGCCATTGTTATCTTCTGGAAAACTTCGTTGTTTAGGGTCAACAACCTATCAAGAATATCAAAGCGTTTTTGAAAAAGATCGCGCTTTAGCTCGTCGTTTTCAAAAAATTGATATTGTTGAGCCTAGCATTGATGACACAACAAAAATTTTGCAGGGCTTAAAAGATAAGTATGAAAGCCACCACGGTATCCGTTATACCAATAAGGCGCTTAGAGCGGCAGCACAATTATCAGCTAAATATATCAATGAACGTTTCTTACCTGATAAGGCAATTGATGTTATCGATGAAGCTGGTGCAAAGCAAAAACTAGTTACTGCGTCAAAGCGTAAAAAAGTTATTAATGATAATGATATTGAATCCATTGTTGCTAGAATGGCTCGTATTCCAGAGAAATCTGTATCATCCTCTGAAATTGATAGTTTAAAAACTTTAGACCGAAACTTAAAGCTAGTGGTATTTGGTCAAGATCAGGCAATTGATGAGCTCTCATCGGTTATTCGTTTGTCTCGAGCAGGTTTAGGTAATGAAGAGAAGCCTGTGGGCTCATTTTTATTTGCAGGTCCTACTGGGGTTGGTAAAACAGAAGTTACCCAACAGTTAGCGAAGGTGCTTGGTGTTGAACTACTTCGCTATGACATGTCTGAATATATGGAAAAACATGCCGTTAGCCGTCTAATCGGAGCTCCTCCTGGTTATGTAGGTTATGAGCAGGGCGGCTTATTAACCGATGCCGTATTAAAGCATCCTCATGCAGTAGTATTACTTGATGAAATCGAAAAAGCTCATCCGGATGTTTATAATATTTTATTACAAGTAATGGATCACGGTACATTAACTGATAATAATGGTCGAAAAGCTGATTTTCGTAATATCACTTTAGTATTAACAACGAATGCTGGTGTGCAAGAAACCATGCGACAATCGATTGGCTTTAAACAACAAGATAATAACATTGATGCAATGGATGAAATAAACAAAGTATTTTCTCCTGAATTTAGAAATCGGCTTGATAATATTGTTTGGTTTAATCACTTATCTGATGTCGTTATTCAGCAAGTTGTTGATAAATTTATTGTTGAGTTACAAGTACAACTTGATGAAAAAGGTGTGTCGTTAGAATTAACTAAAGATGCTAAAAAATGGTTGGCGGTTCATGGCTACGATAAATCCATGGGAGCGCGTCCTATGTCAAGGCTTATTCAAGAACACTTGAAAAAACCATTAGCGAATGAACTCTTATTTGGTGATTTAAAAGCTGGCGGCGTTGCTAAAGTTGGCGTGAAAAAAGGTAAGATCGTATTGAGTTATGAGTCTAAAAAGGAACTTGTTGAACATTAGTTTATTTTAATCATTATTTCGAAGCAAAAAAAAAGCCCTGAAATATCAGGGCTTTTTAAAATTTGTTAATTAATATTTCTATCTAGCACGGAAAGTAATGCGACCTTTAGATAAATCATAAGGTGTTAATTCAACTGTCACTTTATCACCAGTTAAAATACGAATGTAGTTTTTACGCATTTTGCCAGAAATATGAGCAGTAACAACATGGCCATTTTCTAATTCAACACGAAACATAGTATTTGGCAAGGTATCTAAAACTGTACCTTGCATTTCAATATTTTCTTCTTTCGCCATTGGGCGTTAAACCTCTAAAAGTGTGCATAAATAAAAAGCTGCGCAGATAATGCCGAAATGAACCGCTAATGTAAAGCTATAGTCTTATTTATTTACAGTCTGCCAGCTATTTTCTTTCAGTATTTGATGTGGGTAGTACCGATTCTTGTAATTCATTTTTGTGCAGTTATCAATTTGATAACCTAAATAAAGAAAATCTTTATTTATTTCATTAGCAAAGGAGACTTGCTTTAAGATAGAGAATACCCCTATGCCATTTCTTCTGTAATCGGGGTGATAAAAAGTATAAACAGCAGACAATGCATCAATTAATACATCGGTCACCGCAACTGAAATAAGCGTTTGGTCATGCCAAACCTCAATAAAAACTTGTTCTGTTAACTTGCTACTGAGAAATGTTTGATATTGCTCAAAGTTTGCTGGGTACATACTTCCATCACTATGAACTTGATTAATATAAAGCTCATAAAGCTTATAGTATTCCTCTCTTAATTGATGAGATATTTTTACTTGGTATTTTTGATTTTTCTTCAATAAACGCTTTTGACTTTTTGAAGGTGAAAAATTGGCAACTAAAACCCTTAAGGATTGACAAGCATGACAGTTTTCACAATGTGGACGGTATATTTGTTCACCACTACGTCTAAAACCTTGAGACATCAACCAAGCATAACGATCACTGTTTTGAAGTCTCTCGTCCATTGCAACCAGTAACCTTTCCTTTTTATCAGGAAGATAATTACAATCAAAATTTTGGGTGATACCTAATTGATAATTAGTATTCATAATGATTTACCACTACATTCATTATAGTTGACGAGCAGACCAAAAGTTTTCTGGTAGCTTGATTTTAAGAGCACTTTGCTGTTTTTTAATAAATGTTTCTCTTGAAAGCTCTGTGCAACCCATAGTAGATAAAAAGGGGTTGTTGATTTGACAGTCGATAAAGTCAACATTTTGAGCTTTTAATAAACTCCTCAAATGTACTAAAGCAACCTTTGAAGCATTGTCGGCTAAATAAAACATCGACTCTCCAGAAAAGAAACCATTAATTGCCACACCATATAAGCCACCAACGAGTTTATTTTTTAACCAGACCTCAACGGAGTGAGCATGACCTAAAAGGTGCAGTTGTAAATATGCAGTTTTCATCTCATCAATAATCCAAGTGCCTTCTTTTCGAAAAGGTGCGTCAGCGCAATAATCAATAACTTGCTCAAAAGCTTGGTTGATAGTAACTGTATATGGATTTTTTTTTAAAAACTTAGCTAACGACTTATTTATTCTAAAATTGGATAATTCAATGATCGCTCTAGGTGTAGGACTCCACCATAAAATAGGATCATCTAGATTAAACCAAGGGAAAATCCCTTGTTGATAAGCAGATAGAAGTCTTTTGGGAGAAAGATCACCACCAACAGCGAGTAAACCGTTTGGCTCAGCTAGTGCGCTGTTGAGTGGTGGAAAAACAAGATTGTCTGGAGCTAACCAGGGCAAAGTCATTGCTTTTATTTACTTATGCTTTAGCGTCTAAATAACGCTCAGCATCAAGTGCTGCCATACAACCAGCACCTGCAGAAGTGATTGCTTGGCGATAAATATGATCAGCTACATCACCGGCAGCAAATATGCCTTCAACAGTTGTTTGTGTTGCATTCCCTTGTGTACCACTTTCAATGGTTAAATAACCATCTTTCATATCAAGCTGGTCTTTGAAAATGTCAGTATTAGGCTTATGACCAATAGCAATAAAACAACCCATAACATCAACATCATTGGTATCGTCTGATTGTGTGTCTTTTAAGCGAACGCCAGTCACTCCCATATTGTCACCTAATACTTCATCTAAAGTACGGTTTAAATGGAGAGTAATATTACCATTCTTAACTTTTTCATATAAACGATCAGTTAGAATTTTTTCAGAGCGGAACGTTTCACGGCGGTGAACTAAGTGAACCTCTGAAGCAATATTCGATAAATACAATGCTTCCTCAACCGCCGTATTACCACCACCAACAACAGCTACCTTTTGATTACGGTAAAAGAAACCGTCACAGGTTGCACAAGCAGATACGCCTTTACCCATGAATGCTTCTTCTGAAGGTAACCCTAAGTATTGAGCTGATGCGCCAGTACAAATTATTAATGCATCACAGGTATAACTACCACTGTCACCTTTTAAGGTAAAAGGGCGATTAGAAAAATCAACTTCATTGATGTGATCAAAAATAATTTCGGTATCAAATTTTTCTGCGTGCTTTTGCATGCGTTCCATTAATGCTGGACCAGTCAAGTCATCAGCATCACCAGGCCAATTCTCAACTTCTGTAGTAGTGGTTAACTGACCACCTTGTTGCATGCCTGTGATCATCACAGGTTTTAAATTTGCGCGTGCAGCATAAACTGCAGCAGTGTAACCAGCAGGGCCTGATCCTAAAATGAGTAACGGGCAATGTCTTGCTTCGCTCATGAATGACTCCAAAAAAATGAAAAAAGAAAAGAATGAATAAGCTATTTATGGGGATTTTAAGCAAAGATCACAAGAGGGTAAAACAATTTCTTGAAAAATGTATTTTGAAAGTGCACGTTTAATTGTACAGTGCCTGCTAATAGTGCGCTTTCGAACATTTATTAACGTTAATTAAACTTTGGATATACAATGAGAAAATCGTTAAGGGCAAAAATTATTGAAGTGTGTAATAAAAAAATAGCCGCTAAAGGAGATAAAGTAGGGCTCTCATTTTACGCTTTTTTTGCAAATAAAAATGATGAGCCAGAGTTACTGATGGAAGCAGCAACATGGTGGATTCAAACACATAGTTTAGATCACTTTGAAAAAGCGATTAAAATTAAAGAAATGTTAAATAATCAACTTTAATTAGGCAGAACATAAAAAAGCCTTTGAATTTATAGATAAATTCAAAGGCTATTCAAATAGATTTTATAAAGTGTGAACTTTATAGTGTTGCAATAGCATCTTCAGGCGTAACATAATCGTAACCTAAAACGTCAGCAACAGGCTTGTATGTGATCTTGCCACCTAAAACATTTAAACCATTCATTAAATGAACGTCATCTTGCATTGCTTGTTTAGCACCCTTATTGGCAAGTGTTACTGCAAATGGCATAGTTGCGTTAGTTAATGCCATAGTTGACGTACGTGCTACACCACCTGGCATATTGGCTACACAATAATGAACTACATCATCAACGACATAAGTTGGATCTTGATGAGTTGTCGCTTTAGCTGTTTCAAAACAACCGCCTTGGTCAATGGCAACATCTACAACAACAGCGCCTTTCTTCATCATTTTGATGTGTTCTTTGGTTACTAATTTAGGTGCAGCTGCACCTGGTATTAATACTGCGCCAATCACCAAATCAGCTTCAACAATTAAATGGTCCATTGCATCAGCAGTTGAGTAAACAGTTTTTAAACGGCCATCAAACTCAGTATCAAGTTGACGTAAACGAGGTAGTGAACGGTCTAAAATAGTTACATCTGCGCCCATGCCAACAGCCATACGAGCCGCTTGAGTGCCAACAACACCACCACCAACAATTAATACCTTCGCTGGAGCAACACCTGGAACACCGCCTAATAAAGCGCCTAAACCGCCTTGCGCTTTTTCTAATGCATGAGCACCAGCTTGAATTGACATACGACCAGCTACTTCAGACATTGGTGCTAACAATGGTAAACCACCAGCAGCAGATGTGACAGTTTCGTAAGCGATACAAGTTGCACCTGAGGCAACTAATAATTCTGTTTGCTTAGGATCGGGTGCCAAATGCAAGTAAGTAAATAGGATTTGACCTGGGCGAAGCATTTCACATTCAACAGGTTGAGGCTCTTTTACTTTAATTATCATATCAGCAGTAGCGAAAATTTCAGCAGCTGAGTTAATTATTTTTGCACCTGCAGTAACATATTGTTCGTTATCAAAACCAATTGACGCGCCACCATTGTTTTCAACAATCACTTCATGGCCATTAACGGTTAATTCTTTAACGCCAGCAGGAGTTAAACCAATACGGTATTCGTGGTTTTTAATTTCTTTAGGAACGCCAATAATCATAATCATCTCGCTTGTTGTATGAATTTACATATTTATTATAATATTTGCGACTATTATAGTTGCTTATTCTCGAATTAACCTGTCGTAATATTTCTTATGTCGATATATAATTCTAAAAAGGCGAAAAATAGCAGAGTATTATATAATGAGAGAACATCAAAATAAAAATATCGATCGAATAGATCGTAATATTTTAAATGAACTGCAAAAGAATGCTCGTTTATCTAATGTGGAATTATCTAAAAGAGTAGGTTTAAGTCCCACTCCTTGTTTAGAAAGAGTTAAGCGCTTAGAAAAAGACAATTATATAACTGGATATCAAGCAATATTAAACCCTAAAAAGCTTGAAGCAGCTTTATTGGTACTGGTTGAAATTACATTAACAAAAACTAGTCCAGATGTTTTTGATGATTTTTCTAGAGCCGTGCATGAGTTAGATGTTATTCAAGAGTGTCATTTGGTTTCAGGCGATTTTGATTTTTTATTAAAAACACGGGTAGCTGATATGGCGGCTTATCGACAATTACTCGGAGATACTTTGTTAAGACTTCCTGCAGTTAGTGAAAGTAGAACATATGTGGTGATGGAAGAAGTTAAATCGACTAATTACATACCAATTAAGCGTTAAATGGCAGAAAAGGGCTTAAGATATTCATTAAAGCATTTAACTCGCCACCATAGTTTGTTATTTTACTGTATATAACAACAATAGCTATTATATGGTTTATTATATTGTCTTCAGAATCTCCTACACAAAGTAAGTTAAATGGTGTGCAACGACTGCTTGAAGCAGGGTTGTTAGTCTCCTGTGTTTTTGCCATGTTCATTATGATGGCACTCTTTAGTTTTGATCCCGCTGATCCTGGTTGGTCACAAACGGGTTATCA
>Ga0209395_1000121_pt1 | contig 123148 bp, 107 predicted proteins | sample GOMGulsemesocosm_3_FD_184635 | JGI IMG/M metagenome (GOLD analysis project Ga0209395, IMG submission 184635) | Methane-oxidizing microbial communities from mesocosms in the Gulf of Mexico - GOM9D Gulf of Mexico (SPAdes) (version 2) | ecosystem: Environmental > Aquatic > Marine > Cold seeps...
CTCTGGTCCAGCAAGCCTTGGGACTTTAGCACCTCTTCGTACAGTCCCATCATAATCGACACCGTGGGGCCGGCGATGCGGATATTCTCCGGCCCCGGCTCACCGTGAAAAGCGTAGTGACCGTGACTGCCAAAGTGTTGCAACTGATAGGCGTCGCTGTTGAACACCCGTTCTGCTGTCAGCGCGTAAATCGCCGCCACTTCGTCGGGCTGTGGTTGCAAATCGCGGTCTATCGACAGTGGCTGTTGTGCTATCGCCACTACTGGGCTAATACGGTAGCCGCTCTGGGTGACGTAGTCTCCCAGTCGCCCCAGTACTTGCACGGTGCTGGGGTTTAGGCCTATCTCCTCCTGGGCCTCGCGTAGGGCGGTGGCCTCGATACTGGCATCATGGTCGTCGACTTTGCCTCCGGGAAAACATATATGCCCGCCGAAGCGGATGTTGGCGCTGCGCCGGGTAACGATTAGCTTAAGCTCCTCCTCTTGCGGGGTAAACAGCATAAGTACCGCCGAGGGGATGGCTTTAGCGGCGACCGCTGCCGCCACCGGTGTTTCTGGGTGCGGGTTGCGCAGGGGGTGGTGGTTGCGGGCGTAGTCGCTGGAAAAGTGACGGCTCAGCAGTTCTGCTGACAGTGTTAGGTCCGGGTGTGAGAAGTTGGTGTTGGAGCTACGCATAAATTGATCTTGTTTTGGTGACATGGTTGGCGGCAATACTGCGCCTTCCGATAGTCCTCAGTGTATGCTTTTTCCCGCGCCGGGCACAATCGCGAGTGCTGGCATAACTGTCGCACGCGCTAAAATACTGGTGGTGGACACGGGTGAATAGGCTCCACCGCTTTTAGGCGCTATACTTGGGGCCTAACGGGGCCGCTGCTCAGTCAGCGACCAACTTTTACTTAGGGAAAACATATTTGAATGGCCGATAAGCCGATTAAGGATCCCCACGCTCAGCGCGAGGCGGACAACTACCAACAACCCATTCCCAGCCGAGAATTTATTCTCGACTTTTTAGGTCAGGCAGAGGGCCCGCTTAACCGCGGCCAGCTGACCGAGGCGCTACACTTAACAGATGAGCAGGATGTCGAAGCGCTGCGCCGGCGCCTCAGAGCGATGGAGCGCGACGGACAGCTGCTGCGCAATCGCAAGGGCGCCTACGGCCCGATTGAAAAATTAGACTTAATTTCTAGCCGGGTCTCGGCCCACCGCGACGGCTTCGGCTTTGCAGTACCCCACGACGGTGGTGCAGATCTCTATCTTAGCAGTCGCCAAATGAAAGGTGTCTTCGACGGCGACGAAGTGCTGTGTCGCAGCGCCGGTTTCGATCGCCGCGGCAAGCGCGAGGGCGTTATCGTCGAAGTGCTGGCCCGCAATACCCTGCAATTGGTGGGGCGGCTGTTCGAAGAAAACGGTCAAATTCTGGTGGCGCCGGATAGCGCTCGAGTCAATCACGATATTTTACTGCCCGACGGTATCGGCGGTGACGCGGTGATGGGTCAATATGTGATGGTCGAAATCATCAATCAGCCTGGCGCTCGCTCCGGTCCCACCGGCCGCATAGCAGAGGTGCTGGGGGATCATATGGCACCTGGCATGGAGATTGATGTGGCTATTCGCGCTCACAATATTCCCAATACTTGGACGCCGGAGTTATTGGCCGAGGCCCAGGCGCTAGATTCAGCTCCGCTGGAGCAGGATAAAAAACACCGCGTCGACCTGCGTCAGCTGCCCTTCGTCACGATTGACGGTGAAGACGCCCGGGACTTTGACGACGCTGTTTACTGTGAGACTAAACCCTCCGGCGGTTGGCGGCTGTGGGTGGCGATTGCTGATGTGTCCCACTATGTACAGGTAGGCAGTGCGCTGGACCGTGAGGCTACCGTGCGCGGTAATTCGGTGTATTTTCCCGAGCAGGTAGTGCCGATGTTGCCCGAGGTGTTATCGAATGGCCTGTGCTCGTTAAAGCCAGAAGTCGACCGCCTGTGTATGGTCTGTGAAATGACTGTTAGTGAGGCGGGCAAGGTCAGCGGCTACAAATTTTACGAGGGGGTAATGTACTCCCACGCCCGGCTTACCTATACCCAAGTCGGAGCGATGTTAGACCCTGCCAATCCCGAACACCGTCATCTGCGAGAAGACTTTCAACATGTGGTGCCGGATGTCGAGCAGCTGCATAGCCTGTATAAGGTATTGCGCAAGGCCAGGGCCAAGCGTGGTGCGATAGATTTCGAAACCACCGAAACACGTATCGTCTTTGGCCGGGACCGCAAGATCGACAAGATTGTGCCGGTGGTCCGCAACGACGCCCACAAGATGATCGAGGAATGCATGCTGGCGGCCAATGTCGCCGCCGCCCGTTTCCTAGAGCATCACGAACTGCCCGCATTGTACCGGGTGCACGAGGGGCCAAAAGAAGCAAAGTTGGAGAGTCTGCGCAAATTTCTCGGCGAGCTGGGGCTCAATCTCGGCGGTGGTGACAAGCCCACTCCCAACGATTACCAGGAGCTGCTGTCGTCTCTGGGAGATCGGCCCGACGCCCATATTATTCAAACCATGATGCTGCGGTCGCTGCGCCAAGCGGTGTATCAACCGCAAAATCTGGGGCATTTTGGCCTTAACTATACCGCCTACGGGCACTTTACTTCGCCTATTCGCCGCTACCCCGACCTGCTAGTACACCGGGCTATTCGCCATATTGTGCGCAGCAAGATCGACAGCAAACAGGTGCAGCGAGTGCGTGGCGCCAAGGTTATTGCCAAGAAGACGATTTATCCCTACGGATTGCCGGAGCTGTTGGTACTGGGAGAGCAGTGCTCGCTCAGTGAGCGCCGGGCCGATGACGCGACGCGCGATGTGGTGGCGTGGCTTAAATGTGAATATCTAGAGGATCGAGTCGGTGACACCTTTGAAGGAGTGATCTCCGCGGTGACCGGCTTTGGTTTGTTTGTCGAGCTGGTTGATGTCTATGTCGAGGGGCTGGTACATGTCAGCGGTCTGGCTAGTGACTACTACCACTTCGATCCCGCCAAGCAGCGTTTGGTTGGCGAGCGCAGCGGCAGCAGCTTTCAGCTGGGCGACACGGTCACAGTTAAGGTGGTGCGGGTCAGTCTAGACGACAAGAAAATCGATCTGGAGATGGTCGAGGGGGCCAGTCGCGACAGTCGCCGCGCCGCCAAGGCGCCACAGGAAAAAAGCGGGGGCGGTGAGAAATCAGCTAAAAAGCCTCGGTCCCGCAAGCGTAAGCCCAAGGGCGCAGTCGCAGATTCTGGAGCGCCTGTCGTTGCCCAGGATGCCGCGCCGGACAAGCCGGACGATGGCAGTGCACCAAAAAAACGTCGCCGTCGTCGTCGCTAAGCTCATTACATAAAGGAATTACTGTGAACGATAGTCATAGCGTGTTTGGCATCCACGCGGTCGAGGCGCTGTTGCAGCGCCAATCCAATCAGATTGAGATGCTTTGGTTGCAGCAGGGCCGCGGCGATGAGCGCATGCAGTCGCTGACGGATCATGCTCGGGCGCTGGGTATTCGCTGTGAGCTGCTACCCCGAGAAGAGCTGGATAAAAAAGTGGAAGGTAGTCACCAGGGAGTGATTGCCCTGTGTAAGCCGGCCCAGGTGTTGCGCGAACGCGACTTGGTGGCGATTTTGGAAGCGTTGGAGCAGCCGCCGCTACTGCTTATTCTCGATGGGGTCACCGATCCGCACAATTTGGGAGCCTGTTTGCGCAGCGCCGACGCCGCCGGGGTCGATGCGGTGATCGCGCCCAAGGACAACTCCGCTAGCCTCAATGCCACGGTACGCAAGGTGGCCTGTGGTGCCGCCGAGGTGGTGCCTTTTATTCAGGTGACCAATCTGGCGCGCACCATGAAAGACCTGCAGCAGCGGGGTGTATGGATTACCGGTACTACCGGCGATGCCGAGCAAAATCTGTTTGAGGCCGACCTGCGCGGGCCGGTGGCACTGGTGATGGGGGCCGAAGGCAAAGGTATGCGCCGGCTGACTACCGAGCACTGCGACTACCTGGTGAAATTGCCGATGGCGGGCAGTGTCAGCAGTTTAAATGTATCGGTGGCCACCGGTATCTCGCTGTTCGAAATTGTCCGCCAGCGCGGGCTCTAGGCCCCCTGCCACACACTACTGATCATTACTATACGTCAAAGCTACCGGGCAATAGCTATCGGTAACAATAATAAGGTGAGAGCATGATTGAGCAACATATTGATATTGTGACAAAAGACGGTTCCATGAATTGTTTTGTCAGTCACCCGGAAGAAAACGGTCCGTTCCCACTAATTATTTTTGCCATGGACGCACCGGGCAAACGCGAAGAATTGCACACTATGGCTAGGCGCCTGGCCAGTGTTGGTTATTATGTCATTCTGCCCAACTTGTATTATCGCAAGGTGCGTGAATTTCATATGTATATGGAGGGGGTGACTCGCGAGGCTATGTTCGAGCAGATGGAGGCCCTCAACAACGGCCTATTTTGTGAAGATGTGCAGGCGATCTTCGACTATGTCGAGCCGCTTGAGCAGGTTTCAAATGGCCCGGCGGGGATGGTGGGTTACTGCATGAGTGGCTGTTTTGTGATGTCGGCGGCGGGGCGCTATCCCGAGCGAATCAAAGCCAGTGCCTCCTTCCACGGGGTGCGGTTGATTACCGATCAGCCCGATTCCCCTCATTTATTGGCAGATAGCATTGCCGGTGAGCTCTATATCGGTTGTGCCGAAACAGATTCCTGGGCGCCACCGGAGATGATTGACTCCCTGGACGAAGCCTTAAAGCAGTCCAGTTGCAACTATCGCATCGAGTGGTATCCCGGTACCGAGCACGGTTTTGTGTTTCCTGATCGCGGTGCTATCTATCATATGGATGCGGCGGAGCGCCACTGGGAACGGCTGTTTTCGCTGTTTGCCCGCAATCTGTAAGTTAGATTAAGCCAGTAATGTCCGGGGCAGTGTGGCCCGGTTGCTAAGGAGTGCAGGGTGCGAAAATTACGCATGGGTATGGTCGGTGGTGGTGAGGGTGCTTTTATCGGTGCGGTTCACCGCATGGCGGCGGCCCTAGATGGCAATATCGAGCTGGTCTGTGGCTGTTTTAGTGCCGATGCCGAACGCTCAAAACGCTCCGGTCGCGGGCTGTATCTGGCCGATGAGCGTATTTACACCGACTACCAGCAAATGATGCGGGCCGAGGCGGCACTACCGGCTACTTTGCGCATGGACTTTGTCGCTATCGTCACCCCTAATTTTATGCACCTACCGGTGGCTTTGGCGGCGCTGGCCGCAGGTTTTCACGTGCTGTCGGACAAGCCGGCAACGATGTCGGTGGTTGAGGCAAAAGTATTGCGAGAAGCGGTAGCGGCCAGCGGCCTCAGTTACGGACTGACCCACCCCTATATCGGTTACCCATTGGTACAAGAGGCCCGGCGGCGAGTGGCGGCGGGGGAGTTGGGGGCTATTCGGCGGGTGGTGGTAGAATATCATCAGGGCTGGCTGGCCGGTGAAGTCGGTGGCAATAAACAGGCGGATTGGCGTACCGACCCCAGCAGGGCCGGTATTAGCTGCGCTATGGGCGATATTGGCGTACATGCCTTTAACTTGGCGGAGACCGTGCTGGGCCAGCAGGTCAGTGAGCTATGCGCCGACCTGAGTACTATGGTTGCGGGTCGAACTCTGGACGATGATGGCAATGTGTTGCTGCGCTTCGAGGGTGGTGCCCGGGGGGTGTTGATGGCCAGCCAGATTGCAGTGGGGGAGGAGAATGCCCTGCGGCTACGTGTTTATGGAGAGTGCGCTGCGCTAGAGTGGTGCCAAGAGGAGCCCAATAGCTTGTGGCTGAAATCCAATGAGCAGCCGGCCCAACGCATTCGCTCCGGTTGGGCGGGGGGAGATACGGGTCTCGAATCTTTACAGCGCACACCGGCGGGGCATCCAGAGGGCTATATAGAGGCCTTCGCCAACATCTATCAGCAGTTTGCCGCCGCTATAGGTGGGCAGTCAGTGCCGCAGCAGGCGGCCCTGGCGGGGATTGAGGAGGGGTTGCGGGGTATGGCTTTTATAGAAACTGTGGTTGCAGCCAGCGCCAGTGACCGCAAATGGCATCCGCTGCGGATCGATTGAGCAGCTGTGTAAAACAGGTAATAACCGACAAGACCTTAAGAATAACTAATTTACCGGAAATTCTATTATGAAATTATACGATGCCGCTATGCCGGCCCCCAACCCTCGCCGTGTACGCATGTTTCTGGCGGAAAAAAATATTGCCGATGTGCCGCGAGAGCAGGTGAACTTAAGGGCGGGTGAGAGTCGTTCGCCCGAACTGATGGCCAAGAATATTTTCGGCGGCATCCCGTTTTTGGAGCTTGATGACGGTACTGTGATTGGCGAGTCCCTGGCGATCTGCCGCTACTTTGAGGAGTTGCAGCCGCAGCCATCATTGTTTGGAACCAGTCCGCTGGAGAAAGCCACTATCGACATGTGGTGCCGTAAGATGGAGCTGAATTTTATGGTGCCAGTAGGACAGGTTTGGATACACGGCCATCCGTTGACTGCAAAATTGATTGCACAGGTGCCGGAGGCGGCGGACTTTAATCGAACTCGGCTGGGACAATTCTACCCGGTGTTGGATAGTCACCTGGCCAATAACGACTATATTGCCGGGGCCAATTTCTCGGTAGCCGACATTGTGGCGCTGTCGGTGATGGACTTCGCCTGTGATTTAGTGGGTGTGCCCTACGACGCGGAGCTGCTCAATATCAAACGCTGGCACGAGTTGTTACGGGCACGGCCCAGCGCCGCAGCCTAGCCTGGGTGTTGCCTGCTGGGTAAATAAATCTTGCCTTTTGTTGGCGGTTTCACTAGAATGCCGCCTCCTATTTTTCGGATGTTTGAGCGCTGATCTGGCGCGACTTCGAAAACTCCTTGTCATATCTCGGCGGTTCTAGGGCTAGCCTTTAGTGACACAACCCGTAAGGAGATGCTATGCGTCATTACGAAATCATTTTCATGGTTCACCCGGACCAGTCCGAGCAAGTTACCGGTATGGTCGAGCGCTATACCCAGACAATCGAAAAAGACGGTGGCAAGATTCACCGCTTTGAAGATTGGGGTCGTCGTCACCTGGCCTACCCGATTAACAAAATCCACAAAGCCCACTACATCTTGATGAATGTTGAAGCCAATCAAGAGGCTATTGATGAGCTGACTACTAATTTCCGCTATAACGACGCGGTTATTCGCAACTTGGTTATTCGTATGGACGAAGCAGTTACTGCTGAATCGCCTATTATGAAAGCCGAAAAAGAGAGCCGTGAGCGTCGCTCCAGCAGACCTGAGCGCAGTGAAAGTTCTAGTGCACCAGCTGCACCAGCGCCCGCTGAGCCCGCCGAGCCCGTGGCTGACGCCGCCAGCGAATAAGCAGACTTAGTCGACTATAATTGAATTAGGAGTTTCCCCATGGCACGTTTTTTTCGTCGTCGTAAGTTCTGCCGTTTCACCGCCGAAGGTGTTAGTCAGATCGATTATAAAGATCTCGATACATTGAAAGCCTATGTTTCTGAGACTGGAAAAATTGTACCCAGTCGTATTACTGGTACTAAAGCTAAGTACCAGCGTCAGTTGTCTTCGTGCATTAAGCGCGCGCGCTTCTTGGCCCTGTTGCCCTACACTGACCAGCACGAATAAGACGATAGCTAGCGTCTTCCGGAAATTCACATGCGCGCTTTGGCAGAGTATGTAATGAAAGGGCGAAGCCAGGCCATATTGGCCGTGGTTTTCGCTACCGGAACCGTATTGTTTGCTTGGTTAGGTGCTGCGATTGTTGCCCTGGTTACCTTGCGTGAAGGTACCCGTCAGGGAGGTTACGTTTTATTTTGGGGGCTGTTGCCCGCGACCTATTTAGCCACGATTGGGGATACTGGGCCCATGGTGACACTGTTGGGCGCAGCCCTAACAGCGGTGGCACTGCGGGCGACTGGCTCTTGGTCTTGGGCGCTGGTGACAGCGGTAGGCTCAGGTTTGTTGACAGCTGTAGTGCTGTCGACTGCGGGGGCCGGTTACGTCGAACTGATATTGCAGTTGTTGCGCGAAACCTTCGCCGAAATTGCGAAGCAGTCTAATAACCCGGAGGCGGGCAGTCAGTTGGTATTGCCAACGGCGCTGCAAATTGCCGGGCTGATGGGTTTGACCAATGCCTTTACCGCGGCGATGTGTTTATTGTTAGCACGGTGGTGGCAGGCACTGTTGTACAACCCCGGCGGGTTTCAGGCAGAGTTTCATCGCCTGCGCTTGGCGCCGCAACTGACTGTGCTGTTGATAGCATTGGGTTTGGCGCTGTCGCTAATGGGGCCAGATTTCCGCTTTTGGGCGGTGATTTTTGCGCTGCCGCTGGTGTTTTCTGGCTTCGCACTGATGCACGGTCTGGCCGGGCAGCGACAACTTAAGAATAGCTGGTTGGGCCTGCTTTACGGCAGCTGGCTAATGCTGACGCCGGTTAGAGTGCTGGTATTGCTATTGGCAGTGGCGGACAGTTGGTTAGACTTTCGGTCCCGGCTGGAAGTTGACAAGACCGATGTGAACAAGCCGGACTAGTGGCCATACAACTAGCGCAGTGAGTGTAACTGGGCAAGAACTGAATTATAGCCTGCCGAGGTGAACAAGATCGGTAGCTGTTTGGGAATTAATGGTCACAGCGTGACCGGAAAAGAAATGAGAGGGTGAGTACAATGCAAGTTATTCTATTGGAAAAAGTCGGTAAATTGGGCGAGTTAGGCGACAAAGTTGTTGTTAAAGCCGGTTTTGGTCGCAATTTTTTAATCCCCTACGGCAAGGCGGTTCCCGCCACAGCGGCCAATGTTGCTGACTTTGAAGAGCGTCGCAGTGAGCTGGAAGCGGCCGCTGTACAAAAGCAAGGTGGCGCTGTAGCCCGTGCCGCCTCTTTGGCTGAACTCAGCATTACTATCGAAGCCAATGCCGGTGACGAAGGCAAGCTGTTTGGCTCTATTGGTACTCGTGATATCGCCGAGGCCATTACCGCCGCTGGTGTTGAGGTCAATAAGTCTGAAGTACGTTTGCCTACCGGTGCTATTCGCGAATTGGGTGAATTCGAAGTGACTATTCAGTTGCACTCCGATGTTAACCAGATCGTGAACCTAGCGGTTATCGCTGAAAGCTAGTACCACCCAAGGCCCAGTCGGCGTCTGTCGTCCTGGGTTTTTCTTGCTGGTACGAAAAAGCACTCTGACGTTGTTTCATTACAGCGAGAGTGCTTTTTTTTTACCGCGAAATACCTGACAATGGTTGCATTGACTATAATCGTATCGACAACAGCTCCAGTGGTTATAATCGTAGTGACAATTCCTCACCTCAGCCCCTACCCCAAGCAAGGTATGTCTCGCCGTGGATTCAGACAGCTATAACGACCCGCCCTATCCTGAGGACTCAGGCTTCACCGACAGCGCCCCACCGAGTATGGCTGCCAGTGGTTTCGATCTGGGTATAGGCAGCGATATCGACTTGTCTGCGTTGAAGATGCCGCCGCACTCGCTGGAGGCGGAACAGTCGGTGCTAGGGGGGCTGATGATTGCCAACGACGCCTGGGACAGTATTGCCGACCAGGTCAGCGCCCCAGACTTTTACCGGGGTAGCCACCGGCAAATTTTTATTCAGATGGCGGCGTTGGTAGAGGCGGCGGAACCGATCGATGTGGTGACCTTATCCCAGGCTCTGCAAAACACCGGCGAGCTGGAGCAGGCCGGTGGTTTTGCTTATCTGGCTGAGTTGGCCAAGAATACGCCTAGTGTGGCGAACATACGGGCCTATGCCACAGTCGTACGGGAGCGTGCCACGCTGCGTTCACTGATCACCGTGGCCAACGATATTGCCGAGAGCGGTTTTAATACCGAGGGCCGCAGCAGTGTAGATTTGCTCGATGAGGCCGAGCGCAAAATCATGCAGATCAGCGAGGAGCGGCCGAAAACCGGTGGCCCCGAGGAGGTCAACCCACTGCTTAAGCGGGCGGTGGAGCGTATCGACGAGCTGTTTAACAGCGATGGTAGTATCACTGGGGTCAGTACCGGTTTTGCCGGTCTGGATGAAATGACCTCGGGGCTGCAGCCCTCGGACCTGGTTATCGTGGCGGCCAGACCCTCTATGGGTAAGACTACCTTCGCGATGAACTTGGTAGAAAATGCACTGTTCTCCCAGAGCAAACCCAAACCGGTGGTGGTATTCAGTATGGAAATGCCGGCGGAATCACTGATTATGCGGATGATGTCCTCGGTGGGGAAAATCAATCAAACCAAGGTGCGCACCGGTAAGCTGGATGAGGACGATTGGCCGAAGCTAAGTTCTGCGGTTAGTCGATTGAAAGATACGCCGCTGTTTATTGACGATACCGCCGCACTGAGTCCTACCGAGGTACGCTCCAGGGCTCGCCGCATTCAGCGTGAACACGGCGATCTGGCAATGATTATGATCGACTACTTACAGCTGATGCAGGTTGCCGGCGCCAGCGAGGGTCGTACCGCAGAAATCTCGGAGATTTCTCGCTCGCTGAAGACCATCGCCAAAGAGTTTAACTGCCCGATTGTAGCACTGTCACAGTTGAACCGATCGTTGGAGCAGCGCCCAAATAAGAGGCCAATTAACTCTGATCTGCGGGAATCTGGCGCTATCGAGCAAGACGCCGATGTGATTATGTTTATCTACCGCGACGAGGTTTATAACGAGGACAGTCCCGAGAAGGGGGTGGCTGAAATTATTATTGGCAAGCAGCGAAATGGTCCCATCGGCACTACCCGGGTAGCTTTTGTCGGTGCACACTCCCGCTTCGACAACTTGTCGGTGCAATACAACGACGAGCAACACTGATTTTTTATGGCCTCTATACTTTTTTAATGGTCTAACAACTATTTTCGTAGTCTATACTGATGGCAACCGTGTTTTGATGGGGTGCACAATGCAGGCTAATACTGTCGTCAGTTATATTCTCTTTCACGACGTAAGCTCCAGTGCTACTAGTCGGATTCAGGCATTTTGTAAGGACAATCGCCTAATTCATCTGCGAGAACACAGCGGTAATTTGCTTGAGGTGCTTAGTCGCAATATTAATCTTGGCGCAATATTTCTGGCGGAAGAGTCTCAGTATGAGCAGGGCAATGGCTTGGAGTTGGCCCGACTTATCCACCAGAGTCGTCCCGAGGTGCCGATTTTTTTACGCACCGGTGAAATTAAAACCCACGCAGACCTACCTTGCGAACTGCAGCATTGCATTGCGGGTGTTTACCATCTGGACACGCTGTCAGATTTAGAGGCGCTGGTCGAAAAGCACATCTTTAGCGACGACTACCCCAACCATTTATTGAACGCTATACAAACATTGTCGACCGAGGTGATTGAATCCCAATTGCAGGGTATGACCGTTGAGGTCGGTAGTCCCAAGCTAGTCAATGATCGACTTATTCACGGTGACCTGCATTCAATTATTTCTCTGGAGAGTAATTGGTGTAAAGGCCATATGATGGTTGAGGTCAACCAGGACGAGTTGGGCCAGTTGATACGCCATGATAAGACCTTGCTGGGTTCTCGCGAATCTAGCGACTTTCGTGGCATCAATGCATGGTTAGGCGAAATGACTAATCTTCTATGGGGTGTGTTGAAGAGCAAGGTGCTGTCACAGGCCAATGCCGGTCAGCCGATCAGCGATGTACAGCTGCCAATTATTACCAATCATCGCGAAAGATACATTACCTTTGGTACCACCAAACCGCATCTTTGTATTACATATACTTTTCGTGATGACAGTGGTGTACTGCCTGATACTACGTTCTTTCAAAAATTTATATTTAGTGTTACTTGGTTGCCTAGCTTTGTCAGCGAGCAGCAAATAGTACTGGCGGACGACGACGACTGCGTTTTTTTCTAGTGGGCGGCACTAGCTTTTGACGCGGGAATTGGCGGCCATAGAAAGCCCCTGCTTCAAATTAATTACCTGCGCCGAGTTACCTATTGAAGGCTATTTTATCTGATATACGAATTCGCAAAACGTGTCCCCTGGAGGTTTGTGTTGTGGAACGTATCATGTCGTTGCCAGCATAATATCCATGCTATCGGTGTTTGAGGGTGTTGCGCCAACAGACTTAGGACTGTAGGCGCTATAGGCCCTGTTAGCTACAGTCGGTGCTTAGTGTCTTTTATGAATGGAAATCATCTCCGGGATTTTTTCCAGTGCCAGTATCTTGTCTGCAGCCCCCAGTTTTACTGCCTCCTGAGGCATACCATAAACCACGCAGGTCGCTTCATTCTGGGCTATTGTGCTGGCACCACCGTCGTGCATTTCCTTGAGCCCCCTAGCACCGTCATCACCCATGCCTGTCATGATGATGCCTAGAGCGTTACTGCCTGCGTATTTGGCGACCGATCGAAACAAGACATCAACGGAGGGTTTGTGGCGACTGACCGCGGGTCCATCTTTGATCTGAACACAAGCCCCAAACTGGGTGCTGTACAGCAGCATGTGTTTACCGCCGGGGGCGATTAACACTCGTCCAGGCAGTAGTGGGTCGTTGTCCTCGGCCTCTTTTACTTCGAGTTGACATATATCGTTGAGGCGCTGGGCGAAGGCGCGGGTAAATTTTTCAGGCATATGTTGTACCACCAATATCGGCGGCGTGTTGGCCGGCAGCGCCGTCAATACCGCCTCCAGTGCCTGGGTGCCGCCGGTCGACGCGCCGATAGCGATCAGCGGGCCCACCTTGGCTGTATTTTTACTGCTGCCTTTGCTGAGAATAACATCGGCGGTGAGTTTGCTGCTGACCGGGGCTATCGGTGCCACGGGTTTGACTTTTACCCCTTTCATGTTGGCTTTGGCGGCAGTACGGATGGCGCTGATTAGTTCCTGTGAGGCCTTGGGTAAGTCTGTTTTTAAATTGGTTTTTGGTTTTGCGATAACATCAATGGCCCCCAGGCTTAGTGCCTGGATCGATGCTTTGGATCCCTCTTCTGTCAGTGTCGAACACATAACCACCGGGGTTGGTCTGCTAGACATAAGTTGCTTTAGAAAGGTGATGCCGTCCATTCGCGGCATTTCTATATCCAGTGTTATAACATCGGGCCAGTCTTTCTCCATTTTTGCCTGGGCAAAAATAGGATCTTGGGCGGCACCTATGACTTCGATGCCCGCCACTCCCTGAAGTGAATCGGTTAGTACTTTTCTAACCACCGCCGAGTCGTCAATTATAAATACGCGTATAGCCATTTGTGTATCTCTTGTGTAGTAATTAGCGGGAAATTATTAGCCCAGTGGCTGCTGTTTTACCCACACCTCGCCGCTGCGGTGTACTTCAGCGGGTATTTGCCTCCTGTCGCGCTCATTTACGTTTCCAGCGGTATACGGTTGGGATGACCATTTCCAAACCTGGGTGTACATCTTTGAGCGATTCGGAGTGTCCTACAATTAGAAAGCCAGTAGGTTCTAGTTTTTCGGCCAGTTGTTTGATTATTTTTTCCTTGGTGGCGGAGTCGAAGTAAATGAGTACGTTGCGCAAAAAAATAATGTCAAAAAGACCTACATCACCTAGCGGCTTAGTTAGGTTGACAGGCGAGAAGGTGATTTTGTCGCGCAGTGCACGGGTAACTAGCAAGGTGCCTTCGTGTTGATCGACGCCTTTTAAACAATAGCTTTTTAGATAGTTATTGGGGATGCCGTCGATCCTCGCCATTGAATAATGCCCCCTGCGGGCAGTCGTTAGCACCTCAGAATTGATATCTGAGCCGAAGATTTCCCAGGGTCTGTTGCCTAGTTTATCCTCCAGCATCATGGCAATGCTATAGGCTTCTTCGCCGGTAGAAGAGGCTGCGCTCCATATGCGCAGTGTCTTCCCAGGCTTCCATTTAGGCAGAAAAGACTGCTCGAGAAAGTCGAAGTGTTTTTTTTCCCGAAAGAAATAGGTCTCATTGGTGGTGAGTAGATCAATGGTGGTTTGGATCTCTTTGGCATGACCGGGTGACATAATAAGGTCAAAGTATTGTTGAAATGTTTTCAGTGAATAGTGTCGCAATCGCTTGCTAAGACGAGATGTTACCAGGGTTTTCTTGCCGGCGCTGAGGCTGATGCCAGCGTGCTTGTAGATGAAGTCTTTAAAGAGTGCAAATTCACTGTCCGAAATGGTGTATTGAATCATTGTTTTTCGCCATTCACGATTGTACCGCCGTTAGAAGCCCGTTGTTTTGCTCAATCCTTGGCAGCATAGTGTAGGCTGTTCTAGCCTTGATAAGACGACAGGTCCGATAGCTCTTCGATGGCAAGTATGTTATCTGTATTCAATAATACCAACATCTTGTTGTCGACTTTCCCCATGCCAGAGATAAAGTCGGTGCGTATTTTAGTGCCAAAAGAGGGCGCGGGTTCGATGTCGGCGGCGGTGATATCCAGCACTTCATTGACAACATCCACGGTAATACCTATCTCGAGCTTTTGCTGTTCGTCGTCGAGAACTTCCAAAATAACAATACTGCTACGTTTTGTTCTCAGCGATTTTTTCTCAGAAAAACGTAGCGCCAAATCCACCACCGACACCACGCTGCCGCGAAGGTTTATAACGCCGGCAATATAGCCCGGCATCATTGGGACTTTGGTGATATTGCCGTAGTCAATTATTTCTCGGATCTTGAGTATATCAATGCCGTAGGCCTCATCGTTTAATATAAAGGTTAAATATTGGGTGATGTTGTGCGACGATATATCGGCGCCGTTAACCTGCTGTGCTGTGTGTGCTTGCATCGTCATATCCTAGGTGTCGAAAATAATCGGCATTACTTAATTAAAAACGTTCGAACTGTGATTCGTCAAGTTCGTCCTGGTTATCCGTAGCCGCTTGCTGCGCTGATCCTTTATCGACTTTGGTCGGTGCTGGCGCTTTGGTCGGAGGTCTTGCTGATGCCTTTACTGGTGCCTTTGCTGCTACCTTGGGTCGGGCCTTAGTCTGCACTCTTTTTGCAGTCTTTTTTACCGGTTCTTTGTTTTTCTTTTTTGAGCTCTTTGGCACACTTTTTTTAGTGTTTTTGGCTGTGCTTTTGGTGGTGGCTGCGGCGGGTTGCTCGGCCACTAATTTAAAAAAGCCCACAACTTTGTGCAATGTCAGCGATTGCGACTGCATCTCCTCAGCGGTGGCCGCTAGCTGCTCGGATCCCGCTGCATTTTGCTGGGTGACCTTGTCTAATTTGTGCATGGCGCTGTTAATTTGGCCCACACCACTGGATTGCTCCTCGGAGGAGGCACTGATTTCCTGTACCAGCTCTGCAGTTTGGGTAATATCCGGCACCATTTTGGTTAGCAGTGTGCCGGCCCGTTCGGCCACTTTAACGCTGTCGCCGGTCAATGTGCTGATTTGTGCGGCGGCCTGTTGGCTGCGCTCCGCTAGTTTGCGGACTTCAGCGGCGACTACCGCAAAACCCTTGCCGTGCTCACCGGCTCGCGCTGCCTCAATGGCGGCATTGAGTGCCAGCATATTGGTCTGGTAGGCGATATCTTCGATGATGGATATCCGATCTGCTATCTGTGTCATTGCCTGAACGGTTTCGTGCACAGCTTCGCCGCCCTGTTGGGCGGCGCTGGCGGAGTCGCTGGCTATCTTGTCGGTAGTTTGTGCATTTTCGCTGTTTTGGCTTATCGAGGCGCCCATTTGCTCAATCGAAGCGCTTGTTTGTTCGACGCTGGCGGCCTGCTCACTGGCGCCGTTGCTAAGCGAGTTCGCGGTATCGCTGACCTGAGCCGCTGCAGAGGAAATCAAATCGGAATTACTCTGGATTTCCCCAACAATATCGATCAGTTTTTTCCGCATAGTCATCATTGCCGCCAGTACCCCCTGAGGGGTTTTGTGCTCATTAGCATCGATGCTGAGATCACCTCTAGCAATACGCAGGGCAAGATTCTGAACCTGTACGGGTTCGCCGCCAAGCTGGCGTAAAATCGTTTTGCCGATCCAAAAAGCGAATAAGATACCGACCACGAAACCGATCATTGACGAGGTGATCAGCATATTGACCGCCGCTGTCTTCTGCCCAGTAGCAGAAGCCGATGCCGATTCGGTAAATTTGGCAAAGTCGCTTATAAGTTGCTCGAGTTCCTGGCCTAATTCATTTTCCAAGGCCTCAATATCGCCGACTAGGCTTGTTGCCACATCGACATTACCCTCAGCCAGCAGGGCGATCACGTCGATAATGTCGCTCTCGTAGTTTCGGTGCAGCTGCTCAACATTGTCCAGGCTTGCAGCCACGCGTTCAAATTCACTGCGGTTTTGCTCCGACGCAAGTGCATCGCTAACAAGTTTTTTAGCGGTGCTAAGTTCAGACCTTACTGCAGGGCTCAATTTTTCGAAAGCTTTGCGCGCTTGAATGAAATCTGAACGTTCATCCTCGTCAGACACCATGGCAACACCGGTTCGAATAGCCCGCTCGAGCTGAATTGACTGTTCTAGTTGGGTGGTGGAGATTTTAACCACGGCCTGGGTGAGAGGGATGTTCTGTTGGGTAATTACATCGATGTCATGTCCCAGTCTTGCCATATAAAGCCAGGTCGAGATACCGATGGTGGCTATTACTATCATAAAGAATGACGTCAACAGCGCCAGCTTAAATTTGATACTCATATCGGTAAATCTGATCTGAGGCATTGAAACTACTCCGATAAAATAAACAAACGGCTTCGCGGTACGTAGCGAAGCCTGCATCGATAGCGCCGGCAAAGGTCCGGGCTTCAACCGGCCACAGTTATTCAGCGATGTTAACGCTGCCTCACCGGCGCTGTTGTTTGGCTAGCGCCATTGTAGGCAGGCACTTATCCTGGCTGACTATTACTGGAGGTCTGGATGCCGCTGATCGCGGAAAATTCATCGACAGACAGTACGTTCTCAATGTCGAGAAGCACTAAAAGTTTGCCGTCAACTTTCGCCATGCCACTAATAAAGTTTGTTTGGATTTGCTCGCCGATGGAAGGCGCCGGTTCGATTTCGCTCTGGTCAATGTCGAGAACCTCGTTAACCATGTCGACGGTAACGCCCACTTCTATCCTCAGGTCGTCACTGAGCACTTCCAGAATGATAATACTGGTGCGCTTGGTGTATTCAGTCGCTGTGCCGGAAAAGCGTTGGCTCAGATCGATAACGGGTACCACTGCGCCGCGTAAATTAATAACGCCTGAGATAAAGTCTGGGGTCATTGGTACCTCGGTAACCTCCCCGTATTCAATAATCTCCTTGACGTTGAGAATTCCCAGACCGTAAATCTTGCCACCTAGAATGAACGTCAGGTACTGTAGCTTTTCATCGCTAGGTACTTCCGAGCTGTCCTTTTTTGTTGGTAGTTGCTGCATTGACCTCACCACTTCAGGTTACTGTTCGATCTCACATTGGAGCCGCTATGTCTCTGACATTTAAACTGTTAATGCACGACTTCGGCAGGCGGACTGTCAACCTGGTTAGCATTAATTGCTCTTTTCACCATTTCTGGAATGTCGATAATCATGGCAACTTCACCGCTGCCCAAAATGGTAGCGCCGGTAATACCCTTGAGATTTTGAAATACTTTGCCCAGGGGTTTAATAACCGTTTGATGTTCGCCCAATAGTTCATCGACGACAAACCCGGCCTTGTTACCGGCGTATCTAACAACAACAATATTGTCGCGATGGTTTTCATCGGTTGCTCTGTCGCCACCAAATACATCGCAAAGGTGCATAAAGGGCAAGATTTCACCCCTTAGGTTGACATAGTTGGACTGTTCGCCTTCGCTCTGCAGTGTCTCGTTGAGTTCGATACATTCGTCGACCATGTCTAGCGGCACAATATATTGAGCATCGCCAACACGTATTTGAAATCCATCAATAATGGCGAGAGTCAGTGGTAGGCGGATTGAAATTGTCGTGCCTTCACCCTCAACACTGTCAATCTCGACCTGACCGCGTAGAGACTCTATGTTTCGTCTGACCACATCCATGCCGACGCCGCGTCCGGAGAGATTGCTGACAGTGTCTGCGGTGGAAAAACCCGCTTCAAAAATAAGCCGATATATTTCTCTGTCGGCCAGCTGCTGACCTTCCTGTACCAGGCCTTTCTCCACTGCTTTTTTAAGTATTTTCTCTTTTGACAGACCGCCGCCGTCGTCCTTTATTTGAATAATAATACTGCCTGAATCGTGGAAGGCGTCCAGATTGACCACTCCCATAGCATCTTTGCCTGCGGCTAGGCGGGTCTCCGGTGATTCAATACCGTGATCTATTGCATTTCTGACTAAATGCATTAGTGGGTCACCTATTTTCTCGGTCAGCGTTTTGTCCAGTTCAGTGTCGGCACCGCTAATGCGCAAATCAATTTCTTTGCCCAGATCGCGGCTGACTTCGCGCACCACCCGCTTGTAGCGATTAAACGTTTCGCCGATTTGTACCATGCGCAAACCGAGTGTGGTATCGCGAACTTCCTCTACCAGGCGCAGCAGATTCTCCGTCGCCTCATTGAGGGCACCGTCGCCAAGACGACGGGCATTGAGTTCGGTATTGGCTGAGCTGATAACAAGTTCGCCCACCAGATCTACCAGTTCTTCCAGTTTTAAGGCGTTTACCCGCAGCGTCTGCTGTGTGTTGACCTGTTGGGCCTTGGTATCGCTCTGCTTTTTAATGGCCGCGTCGACCACTTCTTGCTGAACCAACTGCTCGGTTACTGCCACCGCACCCAGCGGAGGAATCGTCTGTTCGCCACCGGCGGTAGCCTGATCGGTGAGTTGGTCCTGAGTATTGAGAATGCCGTCTTTCTCATGCTCGGTAATAGCGCCACAGGCCAGTAAGATGTCGCCAATACGCATGTCTTCTTCTGGCAAACCCTCGATCATGGTGATATAAGCGCTGATATGGCTGTAGGGTGGCAGGATGCTGATTTTACAGTCGTCCTGCACAAATTCGAACACTTCCTCGATGGTTTCCTTGGTGGTGCTGTCCGGTGCTACCAAGACAATTTCAAAACCTAGATAGCAGCTCTCGGGGTCGAAGTCGTCCCACTGGGGAATGGCATCGTCGATCAGGGTGACGCTTTTCAAGCTGCCAATGGTATTTAGATAGCCGATAAACGAAGCTGGATCCATGCCATTACGCAGCGCATTGGGGCCAAAGCGCAACGAGATATGCCAGTTTTCATTGGCTACGGCGCCCTCTTGGGTCGCGGCTGCGGCGCTGTCAGCAGCCTCGTCAGTTTGCTCGCCGCCACCAGTGGTTTCGCCGAGATAAACATTGAGTTTGGCGACTAATTGGTCGTCGGTGGCCTGTAGTGCTGGGTCCAGCCCTTCGGCGCCACCGAGGGCTCGCTCTACCAACTGTTCCAAATGATCTCTGCTAGACAAAAACAGCGACACCATGTCCTGGTCTACCTGCAGCTCACCCTCGCGAATTTTCCCCAGCAAGCTCTCTACTACGTGGGTAAACTCGACGATGGTGTTCAGGCCAAACAGACCCGCCGCGCCTTTTATCGTGTGGAAGGTGCGGAATAGGTCGCCAACCGTCTCATCGACATTGTTTAGATCGTCGAGATTGAGTAGGGCGGCCTCGGCAACACCTAGTAAGTCTTCGGCCTCGTCGGCGAAGATCTGCAAGCTTTCATCGGTCATTGCGCATGCTCCCAGTTGAATTGCTCGCTGAGTCCATAAATTGCCAGCATTCTATTGACTTCGTCACTGGCCTTGCACAAGGTGAGGGTCTTTTCCTTGCTTGCCAGTTCCGCCTTAAACGCCAGCAGTAGCTGAATGCCCGAGGAGTCGATATCTTCTATTGTGTCCAGCTTTAGCAAAAAGCTGTCACTGCTATCGATGATTTCGCCGAGCCCTTGTTTGAGCGTCTCAATAGCGTAAATAGACAGGTCTTCGTCGATGGTCAGCGTACAGGGAGCGTTGTCGTCGCCACTTTCGATGGTAAGAGCCATTAATTCCTCCAGGGTTTTCCCTAATTTCTACCACCCATTAGGCGCAGCATGCACGCAGGGGGCGTCGAACAAGAATGACATTAGGCTATTAATTTGGATACCGCGTCGAGTAGTTTAGGGGGTTGAAAGGGTTTTACGATCCAGGCTTTGGCGCCGGCTGCCTTTCCCTCCTGCATCTTCGACGCCTCGGCTTCAGTGGTTAACATACACACCGGGGTGAATTTGTAGTTGGGTAGTTTTTTCAATTCCTTGACGAAGGTGATGCCGTCCATATTCGGCATGTTGACATCGCTGACCACCAAATTGATTTTTTGTCCGGTCAGTTTTGATAGTGCATCCTTGCCATCGCAGGCCTCGATAACGTCATACCCCGCGCCCCTTAACGCAATGCCCACTACGCTGCGCACCGAGCTTGAATCATCAACTATCAATATTGTTTTTGCCATTATCTAAATCCTCTAAATCGTAATGTGCTCGAATGTTTACCTGCGCTAAAAGAACGTCACTTCACTCTCATCGGCGGTAGATGAGCTACCACTGACATCGGTTCCGGTCAGTTTTCGGTGGGCTTCCCGTTCGCTAGTGGTGGTGTACTCACGGGCCATTTTCTCCAGCAGGTTAGCGATATCCAAATCCTGATTGCTTTCTATCTGACTGGACAACTCATACAGATTACTGCGCACATGATCTAGAATTTGCGATACTTTATCCTGGAATTGCATAGAAACCAGTGCGCTCTCGATGTCGCCTGTAATACTGGAGGATAGGTCCGAGAGGCGTTCTATGCCCGAATCCCGCTCCGCTTGGGTTTGTTCGTGCTGGGCTGCGACATCAGTAATCTGCTGGCTAGCCTGTTCGATAAGGTCGCGCTCGACATCGGTGCTTTTTACGGAGTTCTGTTCCATCAATAAAAACTGGTCATTGACCGATACCACATTGGCGATAATACTGGCGGATATTTCTCCGGAACGGCTGGCTAGGTTGCGCACCTCGTCGGCGACCACGGCAAAACCCCGACCCATCTCTCCGGCTCTGGCGGCTTCTATAGCGGCATTAAGTGCCAATAAATTGGTTTGCTCGGCGATGCTGCCAACATCTCTGGCCATCAGTTCCAGTTTGCCGGTAAAGGATGACAGTTCGTGGATTTCCTGTTGTAAGGTCGTGCGCATCTGCACCAGCTTCGTCAGTGTCGATGATACGGTAGCGAGCTTGTCATTGATCTGTGTGAGTGACAACTCGTCAGTGCTTGAACTGGATCGCTCGTTAACGATGGTCTGCAGATCGCCGACGATGTTGGAAAACAGTTGAACCAGTTGGTCCATTTCGCCGGTAGACGTGGTGATGCAGTCGTCTATTTGGTGGGCCCAAATAGGCATTGTGTTAGTGCCTAGCTGACGGAATGACTGTGCCTGTTGCTGCTGGTGTTCGAGGTCCGTGGCAAGCTGTTGGTGCTGGTCTTGCAATTCGCTATGGGCGCTACGCAGCGCCTGATGAGTGGCGCTCTTAAAATAGCCCAGCATCAATTCGCCAGCGACTAACACTCCGGCGACTCCCAGCAGCAGAGTTGACTCGCTGAATGCCACGAGGGTTAGGGCCAAAACACCGGCAATACCGGAGGGAATCTTTTGCGAGAACGAGCTGTGTTGTTCCATCGAAATGTCCATTTACTAGTTAGACTAAGTGCTATACCACACTGTTGAAAATACGTTTAACGGTGGTATTGAAACCCATACATTGAAAATTGTGTAGCTGCAGCGACTGAAACCGACGCCGAAAAGGCCTCAACGAACTGTCCTCTTCAAACTGCTTGGCGTTCAGCCATCTAACTGTAGAGGACTTGTTAGTACTTTCCAATACGCTCTAGATTTGGCGGCGGCAATAGTTGAGACAGAGTATAGTTTTTTTTACCGGGCAAAAGCCAATAGAAACATCAATTATTCGCTAGGTAATTGTACGTATTTTTGGCCCTGCGACATCGGCCAATAACGATGGTATATCGCACGGTATCTATGATAGCCCAATTCTAAGGCGCCGCCATTAGCTCGGCAGCGGTGCCGCTCAGTATAAAGTGTAGTCCAGCTGAGAGAATATAACAGGAGATTGATGGCAGCTGTTATTCGCTCCAGTGGAGGGTCCACAGGGCGGATTTAGAGATGGCTGGCAACCGCAACACACAACGCACTACAGTGAGTGCTCGTCCGTCAAAGGCTAGGGTGTAGCTGCGGCTCTAAGAGCTAGTTTTTGTTGCTACCGCATAATGGCGCCGTCGCTTGTCGCGCGATCGTGGAGGCTCGGTCGAGAGCCTTGGCAGTCAAAATACACCCAGTAATGGCCTTGTTATTGTCGCCACAGTATTATTTCTAAAGAATTCTCTGCCCGCGCGGTAAATAAGTATGGAAATCCTGTCGAAGTCTATATATAGTGTCCATAAGTCGGAGAGGCACTAGCTGTCGTACCTGTTGCGCAAAATTTTGCTACGTAATTCGGTTGAAAAAACTTCTCCTTGACTCAAATAGCTGCTTGTTTAGCGCTTTATATAGCTATTTGGCCGCCCTTGACACCACCGCATAATAATCTATTGGTAGAGCTGAAAATGACCTCATCCCCTAGTTTGACACTGGCTACAACAATGCCCGTTAATGAAATCACCCTGCAAGATGCATCTCTGGATATTTGGGATCAAAAGTACCGGCTGAAGGATAAAAACGGCAACCATGTCGATCAGACCATCGAAGAGAGTTTTGAGCGGGTCGCAATCGCACTCTCCTCTGTGGAACTGGACAAGGAAAAACGAAAACACTGGCGCCAGCAATTTGTATGGGCACTGCGTCAGGGCGCGATACCAGCCGGTCGCATTATTTCTAATGCCGGTGCCCAGGAGCACAAACCTGCGACGTCGACTATTAACTGTACGGTGTCCGGCAGCATTAACGACTCTATGCAGGACATTTTGGAAAAAAACCTCGAGGCCGGTCTGACCCTTAAGGCGGGCTGCGGTATCGGTTACGAATTTTCTACCTTGCGGCCTAAAGGCGCTTATGTTTCAGGCGCCGGCGCCCAGACTTCCGGGCCGATGTCCTTTATGGATATTTTTGACAAGATGTGTTTTACCGTGTCCTCCGCCGGTGGCCGACGGGGCGCACAGATGGCCACCTTCGATATCGGTCACCCGGATGTAATGGAATTTATTCGGGCCAAACGGGAAGACGGCCGTCTGCGCCAGTTCAACCTGTCGCTGCTGATTACCGATGAGTTTATGCAGGCTGTTGCCGACAAGGCGCCCTGGCCGCTAGCCTTCCCGCTGCGAGAAAAGGAACTGGATGAATCTGCTGTCGATCTGAACAACAGCGATCAGGTTATTTGGCGCGACCACCCCGCTAAAGAAGGGTATGTGGTCAACAAGCAGGGTTTGGTGGCCTGTTTGATCTCCAAGGTGATTCCGGCGGAGAAACTGTGGAATGTGATTATGAGTTCCACCTACGATTTTGCCGAGCCGGGTTTTATCCTGATCGACAAGGTCAACGAGTACAACAACAACTGGTTTTGCGAGGAAATTCGCGCGACCAACCCCTGTGGAGAGCAGCCACTACCCCCCTACGGCAGCTGCCTGCTGGGCTCGGTTAATCTGACCCGCTTTGTTGAAGAGCCCTTTACCGCTGAGGCGCGTTTCGACTGGGATCGCTACAACAAAACAGTGGCGATATTTACCCGTATGCTAGACAACGTGGTGGAAATCAACGGTCTGCCATTGGAGCAGCAGCGTCGGGAGATAGAGCAAAAACGCCGTCACGGTATGGGCTTTTTGGGGCTGGGTTCGACTCTGACCATGATGGGCATGAAATACGGCGACGAGAAATCTGTCGAATTTACTGATAAGGTAGCTAGGTCGATGGCTGTCACCGGCTGGCAGGCGGCGCTGGAACTGGCCCGTGAGAAGGGTCCTGCACCGATTATGGAGCAGGACTTCAGTGTCACCGAGACCATGTTGCGGCTGCGCCCGGAAATGCGCAAGGACGGCATCAAGGCTGGAGATAAGATCAAGGGCAAAGTATTACACAGTCGCTACAGCCGCTATATGCAGCAGCTGGCCGAGGTCGAGCCGGAGCTGGTGGCCCAGTTGGCAGAAACCGGTGCACGTTTTACTCACCACAGCTCGATTGCCCCCACCGGGACTATTTCCCTGTCCCTGGCCAACAATGCCAGCAACGGTATCGAGCCCAGTTTTGCCCATCACTATTCTCGCAATATTATTCAGCAGGGTAAAAAGAGCAAAGAGAAGGTTGATGTGTACTCCTACGAGCTGCTGGCCTACCGCAGCCTGATAAACGACAAGGCCATGCCTTTTTCAGATAAGGATGGGGAAAAACTGCCGGATTACTTTATTGCCGCCGACGACGTCAGCCCCAAGCAGCACGTGGATATCCAGGCCGCTGCACAAAAGTGGATAGACTCTTCGATCTCTAAAACCGCCAATGTGCCCACCGACTATCCCTATCAGGATTTTAAGGATATTTATCGCTACGCCCATGAGAAGGGGCTCAAAGGTTGCACTACCTTCCGCTTTAACCCCGAGGCCTTTCAGGGCGTGCTGGTCAAAGAGGAAGATCTAGCCAACACCGAGTACGAATTTACCCTCGCTGATGGCAGTACAGTTAAATACAAGGGCAACGAAACCCTGGAATACGACGGCGAGACCCACACCGCTGCCAATCTATTCGATGCCTTAAAAGAAGGCTACTACGGAAAACTTTAAGAGCACATCGCCATGACTATGAAAAAAATTGATCAGGATATCGTTGGCTACCGGGTGGTAACCGACACCCAATCCGCGGAGCCCAAGGCCCCGGAAGAAGCGGAAGTTATTCATATGCACGAGAAGGTGGTGCGCCCGGAAGAATTGGAGGGCTCCACCTACAAGATAAAAACGCCGCTGTCGGAGCACGCGCTGTATGTCACCATTAACGACATCGTATTGAATCCTGGTACCGACCACGAGTTGCGCCGGCCCTTCGAAGTGTTTATCAACTCTAAGAGCATGGACCACTTTCAGTGGGTGGTAGCTTTGACCCGAGTGATCTCGGCGGTGTTTAGAAAGGGCGGTGATATCACCTTTCTCGTTGAGGAGTTAAAGGCAGTCTTTGATCCCCAGGGCGGCTATTTTAAGAAGGGTGGCGTGTTTATGCCCTCGTTGGTGGCGGAGCTGGGTTTTGCCATAGAGTCACACCTGAAAAAAATTGGCATGATTGAGAGCGAGGTGATCAGCGATCACCAGCAGAAGATCATGGATGAAAAGCGCGCCGCCTTCGAGGCCCAGCAGACTGGGGCGGGGGACGATTCCGGTTATCCCTCTGGCGCCCAGCTGTGTAAGAAGTGCCTGACCAAAGCCAGTATTCTGATGGATGGCTGTATGACCTGTCTGAGCTGTGGCGACTCAAAATGCGGCTAAAATACGATGACTGTATGTAGCAATCTGTAACTATCGACCAGCCAGTACCTGTACTGGCTTTTTTTATTGTTAGCACTGACATGCCTAATATTGTTGGTGTTGCTGAAGGAATACGCCGAAAATGAGCGAACCTATTGACCCGTCTGTCGACATCGCCAGTGACCGTCGTGAGTACCAGCACGGCGAGTTGCGCCGGGGGGATTTGCTAGCAGACCCAATGGCACAGTTTCAACAGTGGCTGCTGCTTGCCAAGCAACAACAGCTGCGCGATGCAACCGCGATGACTCTGGCGACGGTGGGTAGCAGTGGTATGCCTTACCAGCGGGTAGTATTGTTAAAGGGGGTCGACTCCCGCGGTTTTTCTTTTTTCACCAACCTGGATAGTCGTAAGGCCCGTCAAATCCGCCACAACGAACAGGTGTCACTGCATTTTTCCTGGCTACCACTGGACCGACAAATCCTGATTAACGGCCGCGCCGAGCCATTGTCGGAACAAGAGAATCAAGACTATTTTAGTTCTCGGCCACGGCCAAGTCAGCTCGCCGCGCTGGCCTCCCGGCAGAGTCAGCCAATCAGCTCTCGGCAGGTTTTGGAGGACAAGTACACGCAACTTGAGCGCCTTTATGCCGGTGGTGACGTTGCGCTGCCGGAGTATTGGGGCGGTTATCGCATCGTTCCCAGCGAAGTCGAATTTTGGCAGGGAGGAGAGCGGCGCTTGCACGACCGTTTTCGCTACAGCTACAGCCCTGAGCAGTGGCTGATCGAGCGCCTGGCTCCCTAGCGCCAGCTCGCTGCGCTTAGGCGCGGTCTAGACAGTTATTACCAGCCCTGCTTTAATAGTTGAGCAAATAATAATAGGGTTTAGGCCCGGGCACGCCTATGGTCAGTTCAATACAGGAAATATCGGTGTTCAATCTGGCGCTGGTCTTTATCCCCGCCATTCCGGTGTTGATTATCCTCTATCGCTGGCAACTGGGGATTAAGAAGAGCATCTACGCGCTGCTGCGCATGTTGCTGCAGCTGTTGGCCATCGGCTATGTGCTGGCCTATTTATTTGAATCCCAGCGCCTGGCCTTGGTACTAAGCGCGTTGCTTATAATGTTGCTGGCGGCTACTTGGATTAGTCTCAATCCGCTGCAGCAGCGTTCCTGGCCACTGTACCGCTCCGCACTAATCGCTATCGCCGCCGGTGGTGTGATTACCTTGATTACCGTAACTCAGGCGGTTCTGGCGATCGAGCCCTGGTATTCGCCGCGCCAGCTAATACCGTTGGCAGGCATGATCTTCGCCAACGCGATGACCGCTATCAGCCTGTCCGCAGAGCGGTTGGTAGCGGAGCTAAAGCAGGGGGCAGATTATAGTGCTGCCCGAGCGACGGCCTTTAATGCCTCCCTGATTCCTACTCTTAACTCCTTGTTTGCAGTGGGGTTGGTGTCGCTGCCGGGCATGATGACGGGGCAAATTCTGTCCGGGGTGACACCGCTAATAGCGGTTAAATACCAGATAGTGGTGATGGTGATGATCTTCAGCTCGGCCGGGCTGTCGACGGCGGCGTTTCTACAATTGTCGAAACATCAGCTGGGCGCCACTGGTGCCAAAACCTAGCTAGGTAACATGGAGGCTAGCAGGTTAGATTGGCCGGCGCGGTCCACAGGTGTAGCTATTTACTGGCCGCTCCAGCGCGCAGGGCGCTTTTCGATAAAAGCTTGGCGGGCCTCCTTGCTGTCGGCGCTGTCGAAGGTGGCAGACAGGGCCTGTAGCGCCACCTCCGGCACTTCGGCGAAGTCCATATCTTCCATTTGGTACAACAAGTCCCGGGTTCTCTTTAGCGCCAGCGGTGACATTTTGGTCAGCTTTGCAGCCAGCGCGCGGCTCTCCCTGCGCAGGCTGTCGGCGGGCACTACCTTGGTGATCAGCCCCAGTTGAGCAGCTTCAACGGCGCCAATGGGCTCACCGGTGAAAATTAGTTCCGCTGCCCGCATACGCCCGATCAGGCGCTGGAGGAACCACACGTGCATTCCCGGTGGTCCCGCCAGATTGGGCACCCCGGGATAGCCGAAGTCGGCATCATCGGAGGCCACTATCATATCGCAGGCCATGGCCAAAGTGCAGGCCCCTTCCCGGGCATAGCCGTGTACCGATGCGATGATCGGCTTGCTGAGACTGCGTACCAACTTGAGGGTATCGACATAAAACAACCGCAAAAAGTCCTTCATCTCAGCGGCGCCAAAGGATTCTAGAAAGTGTAAATTGACTCCCCCGGATAATCCACGGCCCATACCAGAGAGAATGATTACCCGTACCTCGGGGTCGGCCTCGGCAGCCCGCAGTGCCCGGTGGTACTCCAGTGTCAGCTCGCGGTCGATAAGATTGAGCGGTGGCAGATTGAGCACAATTTCTGCAATATGTTCGTCGACACGGTAAAGAAGGGTTTGAAAGGTTTCTGCTGTCATCGTTATATTGGCCTGGGTTGTGGTTAGCTTTAACAGTGGTTAGTGGTCCGAAATTGGTGTCGCTGGTTGCCAATAGCGGGACCCTGATTATGTTGCCAATCGGGTCGCTGTCACCCTGGGTTGGCGCCGCGATCGCCTCGACTTAGGTGCTGGTTAGGCGAGGGTTGCAGTCAATATTCGGGCGGATCTACTGCAGTTGGAGTCTATAGCGGTAGCCGATGGGGTCGCCTGCCGCAATGGCAGGCTGGTAGTGAGAGCGCAGTGCCAGCACGGCAGCATCTTTTTTTAATGATACTACATTAGGACGTCAATGCCCCGTATACCGCCATCAACATTGGCGGAGTGCGGTTGTCCCCGGTAGTGCCCAGCTTCATTTTGTTCATTACATAGGCGAAACTGAGTTGGGCGTCGCAGTCGACCAATACCATAGAGCCACCCCAGCCCCCCCAGTAACAGGTGTTTTCATTCGGGCCTAACGGCGTCTGCTCGCTGTTGAGACCAAAGCCCATACCAAAATTAATTGGTGTGCCCAATACCGCGTCGATACCCTCAGTTTGGCGATCAAATACGCGTTGACAGCCGGCCTTGGACATAAATCTTTGACCTGCCACCTCACCGCCGCAGGCGAGAATGCTGTGGATAGTGGCGATTGAGCGGGCGTTGCCGTGGCCGTTGGCAGCGGGGATTTCTGCTCGGCGCCAGCCACTGGTCCGGGGTGCTAGGGCGTCTAGGGCGGGGCTGGCCATGGTGCGCGCGGAGATAGAGCCCGGCTCCGCGCTAAGCGGTGTGCCGGGAGCGGGAATCAGTTCGCCGATGCGGGCATCGCAGGTTTCGGGGGTGCCGATATGAAAGTCAGCCCCCAGCGGCTCGGCGATCTGCTCTTTGAAATAGGTGCCCAGGGTTTGGCCGGTAATGCGCCGTACCAGCTCGCCTTGTAACTGTCCCTGAGTGATGGCGTGGTAGCCGCTCATAGTGCCGGCCTGCCACCAGGGCGCCTGCTGTTCCAGTAACCTGGCGATGCTATCGTGGTGGTGGAAGTCTTCTAGAGTAGTGGCGACGTCCAGCCCTGGCAGGCCGGCGCTGTGACTCATAATATGACGCACTTCGATATCTTCTTTGCCATTTTGAGCAAACTCGGGCCAGTAAGTCGACACTTTTTCATAGAAATCGAGCTGACCGCGATCCGCCAGCATTAACATCACCAGCGCCGCCATGGTTTTAGTGGAGGACCATACATTGACAATGGTGTCCTCCTGCCAGGGTTCGCTACCCGTCTCATCGCGATACCCTGCCCATAGGTCGATCACTTTTTCTCCTTTGACCGTGAGGGCTACGCTGGCGCCCATCTCGTCGCCGTTGGCAAAATTATTGGCAAAGGCGGTTTTAACCGCGGCGAATTTCGGTGCGCAGTAGCCGTGAATGGCGACGGACATGGTCTGTTACTCCCTGGTATTTGAGAGCGGAACTCCCAAAAATAAACGGATCATTATTGTTGGTTAACGATAACAAATTTGTCGCCACTGTACACCGATAAATGCTCGTGGCTAAGGCGGTAATGAGGAGTAGGAGCGTTTTGTCGAGGCAGCTAGCACTCAAAGCTACTGCGGCATGGCGGGTCGGGGTGTTAGCGTTAATTTCCTATTCTGACCACTTGTACTTCTGGGTCTCGGGAGGCACCGGCACTGTTGAGCTGTTCGAGGTAGTCCTGCCACAGGGTCTCCTGATTGAGGCACAGTTCCCGCAGATAGCTCCAGGAGAAGATGCCCGAGTCGTGGCCGTCGCTAAAGGTCGGTTGTACCGCGTAATTACCGACGCCAACAATGGCGTCTATGCCGACGTTGATCTTGCCCACCTGCAAAACTTCCTGGCCGGGGCCGTGTCCTCTCACTTCGGCGGAGGGGGACAGCACCCGCAAAAACTCGCAGCTTAGCAGATAGCGTTCATCGCCATAGTGCAGCTCTAGAGTTTTGCTGCGCTGGTGTAATTCGATGGCGCTGGGTATGCTGTTTTGGTCCATAGTCATTGCCGTTGCTTACAGAATAAAGCGGCTGAGATCTTCATCTTTGACCAGCTCACCGAGTTTGCCGTCGACATAGGCGGCATCGACGGTAACGGTGCTACCACTGTTGTCGGTAGCGTCAAAACTAGCTTCGTCTAACAGCCGTTCCATCACCGTGTGTAGGCGCCGGGCACCAATGTTTTCGGTGCGCTCATTCACTTCCCAGGCAGTTTCAGCAATGCGGTGCACACCGTCTTCGGTGAAATTGAGAGCGACCCCTTCGGTGTCCAGCAGGGCTTGGTATTGCTCTGTGAGCGAGGCGTTGGGCTCGGTCAATATGCGCTCAAAATCCTCGGTGCTGAGGGCGCTCAATTCGACTCTAATAGGCAGTCGGCCCTGCAGTTCGGGAATCAGGTCTGAAGGCTTGGCTAGGTGGAAGGCGCCAGAGGCAATAAACAGAATATGGTCGGTCTTGATCATGCCGTGTTTGGTGCTGACGGTGCAGCCCTCGATCAGCGGAAGTAAATCTCGCTGCACACCCTCTCGGGAAACATCGGCACCGGCGCCCTCTGAGCGTTTGACCACTTTGTCTAGTTCGTCTAAAAACACAATACCGTTTTGCTCGGCAGACTCCAGGGCGGTAGCTTTAAGTTCATCTTCGTTAACCAGCTTGCCGGCCTCTTCTTCCTGCAGTGCTTTAAATGCCGCTTTGACCGTCATCTTGGCGGTCTTTTTCTTGGCGTTGCCCATATTGGAGAACATGCTCTGCAGCTGATTGGTCATTTCTTCCATGCCCGGAGGCGCCATGATTTCAACCCCTACCGCAGCGGCGTTGACCTCGAGCTCTATTTCCTTGTCGTCCAGTTCGCCCTGGCGCAATTTCTTGCGAAACACTTGGCGGGTCGAAGTTTGTGGTGCTGTCTCATCTCCGTCGCTGCGAGCCGGTGGTAATAATACGTCGAGAATGCGTTCTTCGGCGGCATCGTCAGCGCGAAACTTTACCTTTTCCATCTCTTGACTGCGGTGCATTTTGATCGATACGTCGACCAGATCTCGTACGATAGACTCCACATCGCGGCCGACATAGCCTACTTCGGTGAACTTGGTTGCCTCAACCTTAATAAAGGGGGCGTTAGCCAGTTTGGCCAGACGTCGGGCGATCTCGGTCTTGCCGACGCCGGTGGGGCCAATCATCAGGATGTTTTTAGGGGTGATCTCTTCGCGCAGCGACTCCTCCAGTTGCATTCGGCGCCAGCGGTTGCGAAGGGCGATTGCTACTGCCCGTTTCGCTTTGTCCTGGCCGACAATATGTTGGTTGAGTTCGTGGACTATTTCCCTGGGAGTCATCTGTGACATAAAAACCTTTCTTGCTTTATCTGTTGGTTGTGAGCCTGGGTATGGGTGGCTAAAACCGGTTTGTTGGGCTGCTAGCATTAGCTCATTAGTCTGCTAACGGCGCGATCTCGAGCTCTTCGAGGGTGCGGTTGTGGTTGGTGTACACGCAGATATCAGCAGCTATGGATAGGCCTTGTTCGACAATATCTCGGGCTGACATCTCGGTATTGTCCAATAACGCCTTAGCCGCAGACTGGGCAAAGGGACCGCCGGAGCCGATGGCGATAAGGTTGTCTTCCGGCTCAATAACGTCGCCGTTGCCGGTAATTACCAGCGAAGTAGTGGCGTCGGCGACCGCCAGTAGAGCCTCCAGACGGCGCAGTGAACGCTCGGTACGCCAGGCCTTGGCCAGTTCCACCGCAGCCCGAGTGAGGTGCCCCTGGTATTTTTCCAGCTGAGCCTCAAACAGTTCAAACAAAGTGAAGGCGTCGGCGGTACCACCGGCAAAGCCGGCGATAACCTGATCTTTGTAGAGTCGTCGCACTTTGCGGGCATTGCCCTTCATTACCGTATTGCCCATGGAGACCTGGCCGTCGCCGCCGATCACAACTTTGCCGTTGCGCCGAACCGAGAGAATGGTAGTGCCGCGATATTGATCCAAGATAATGTCCTTCGTCATGTAGGGCCGTCGCGAAGGAGTGCGTCGGCTCAATGGGTTTTATATGGGGGCGGCCATAGTGAATGCAAGGGTTGCTTTGGATGTGGTGGCGGTTACCGCTCTAGCTCTCTGCCTTGCGCCGTAGTAGCAGTGTGTCGATGCCTTTGTTAATAAGCCTGCTGCGGGCCTTGGCCAGCGCCGAGCGAGATTGGAACGGGCCTATTTGCACCCGGTGCCAGAGGTCGCCGCCCTTGGACGACACGGCGTCGACATTGGTATCGTAGCCCATAAGAATCAATTGTGCCCGCAGCCGGTCCGCATCCGCCAACTTGCGGAATGAGCCGGCCTGCAAGATGTAAATAACCGCTTCTCGGGGCTCGCTTTTGTCAGTGTTTTTGTCGGTGGGTACAATGACCTCGCGCTCCGGCAACAGCGTGTAAAAGTCAAAGCGGGTAGCGGTAGTTTGTTGGTCCGCCGTTGCGTCGGCGTCGGCGGGGCGCTGGGCTAGCGGCGCGGGCACTGACGGGTCCGGGGTGATATCGGCCAGAAAGGCGAGAAAGCTGATAAATACACCGATGGCAATGCCGGAAAATAGCCAGATCCAGGCCGGAATCTGGCGCTTGGGCGCGGCTTCTTTTTTTTTGTTGGGCCGTGGCTTTTTAGCGAAGTCGTGGCTCATATGAGACTCTCAGCGATCGAGCTTGGCATTGTTAAACCCAGCACCTACATCTGCTCCGGCGCAGATACACCCAACAGATCGAGGCCGTTGGCAATGACCTGGCGCACTGCTTCGCTCAAACTAAGCCGCGCATTGCGCAGCTCAGTATCTTCGAGCAGCATCTTGTGAGCGTTGTAATAGCTGTGGAACTCGCCGGCCAGTTCCTTTAAATAATTGGCTACGATATGTGGTTCGCAGTTTATGGCGGCGTTTTTTATCAGCTCGGGATAGGCGGCGAGCTTGTTTAACAGCCCTTTTTCGGCATCTTCAGTGAGCCGCTCAAGGCTGGATGTGCTTTGCTGCACTGACCAGCTCCAGCCTTTTTCTGCTAGTTTTCGTTGTACGCTACAGGCTCGCGCATGGGCGTATTGAATGTAGTATACCGGGTTGTCGTTGGTTTGAGACACGGCCAGGTCGATATCGAAGGTCAGCTGGGAAGTGGTGGCTCGGGCTACCAGAAAGTAGCGGGTGGCGTCCCGACCCACTTCGTCGATCAGGTCGCGAATAGTGACATAACTACCGGCGCGCTTGGATATTTTTACCTCGGTGCCACCGCGCATGACCAGCACCATTTGGTGCAAAACGTACTCCGGCCATTGCTTGGGAATGGCCAGATCCAGGTGCCCGCTAACCGCTTGCAAGCCTGCTCGAACCCGGGTGACGGTGCTGTGGTGGTCCGAGCCCTGTTCGTTGATCACCCGTTCGAAGCCGCGCTGCCACTTGTTGAGGTGGTAGGCGACGTCGGGTACAAAATACGTATAGCCGCCCTCGGTCTTGCGCATGACCCGGTCTTTGTCATCGCCGAAGTCGGTGGTGCGCAGCCATAGCGCACCTTCGTGCTCGTAGCTGTGGCCGCTGCTGATCAGTTGCTGCACCGTCTGCTCGACCGCCCCCTCTTGGTACAGTGATGACTCTAGGAAAAAGACATCGAAGTCGACGCCGAAGGCTTTCAAGTCCAGGTCTTGCTCTCGGCGTAGATAGGCGACGGCAAAGGCGCCGATGGCAGCCAGGTCCTCGGCATCGGCGGCGCCGGTGACATGTTTGTCCTCGGCTTCGACAGTGTTTCCGGCCATGTAGGACGCGGCTAGCTCGCGGATATAGTCACCGCGATAGCCGTTCTCGGGCCAGCTGGAGTGATCTGGGCCCAGGCCCTTGCAGCGCGCCTGTACCGAGGTGGCCAGGTTGTTGATTTGCTGACCGGCATCGTTGTAGTAGAACTCGGCGGTCACCGCCCAGCCGGCGGCGTCCAGTAATCGGCAGATGCTATCACCTACCGCGGCACCGCGGCCGTGGCCTACGTGCAGGGGGCCGGTGGGGTTGGCGGAGACAAACTCGACCTGCACTGAGCGGCGACTGCCATCGGCATTGTTGCCGTCGTTGTTGCGGCCAAACTCGGCGCCGCGCTGCAGGATGTCGAGCACGACTGCGGTGGCAGCTGCTTCATTGAGGAAGAAATTGATAAAACCCGGGCCGGCGATAGTGGTTTGAGACAGTTTGTCGGAAGCGGGCAGCTGGTCGATAATCAGTTGGGCGATAGCTCGGGGTGGCTGCCGGGCTTTTTTTGCCAGGGTCATGGCGATATTGCTGGCTAGGTCGCCGTGACTCTTGTCCCGGGTGCGGTCAATGCTGATACGCTCAGCCGCGATTTGCTCACCGACCTCGGCGGGTAACTGGCCCTGTTCAATTAAGCTCGTTAGGGCCTGGTGAATGAGTTGCGCTATATGGTCTTTCATCGGGAATAGGTCGCCTTGAATCCGCTGTGGGGGTGTTCGCTGGAATTTAGTTAGCCCGCTATTATCCCGGCTTTTTCCGTCCTAGGCCAGATAAAATCGCAGGGTGGTTAATACATGTCGATCGGGTCAACGTCCACCGACCAGCGCAGCTTCCTTGCCATCGGCTGCTGATCGCCCCAGTGGCACAGCGCTGCGAGGCTCTGGTGGAGCTGTTTGCGCTGCTCGGCTGCCAGTAGCAGTTGGCCTCGGAAGAAACCGGCTCTGCGCGCCATCGGTGCCGGTAACGGGCCAAAAAAGCGGGTCGAGGGCTGCTCGTCGTTTTCCACCGCCTGGCGTAGCGCCAGTAAAAAAGCCTCTGCCTGTTCCGGTTGCTGGGCCTCGGCCCGGACTAGGGCTAGGTGGCCAAAGGGGGGCAGGCCACTGTGCTGGCGCTCGGCCAGCAGGGCTCGGGCGTAATGGTGGTAGTGATTGTCTACGAGGGCGTTGATCAGCGGGTGTTCAGGCTGAAGTGTCTGAATAAGCACCCGCCCTGGTTTAGCGGCCCGACCGGCTCGACCCGCTACTTGGGTTAGCAGTTGTCCCATTTTTTCGGGGCCGCGAAAATCGGTACTGAACAGCCCGCCATCGGCATCGATAATGGCCACCAAGGTGACATCGGGAAAGTGGTGGCCCTTCGCCAGCATTTGGGTGCCTACCAAAATACAGGGCTGACCGTTGTAAACCTCATCGATTAATTCACTCATGGCATTTTTACGAGAGGTAGTGTCGCGGTCGATGCGGATCACCTGGGTCCCGGGAAACAGGCGGTTCAGCGCCTGCTCTGAGCGCTCGGTACCACTGCCGCGAAAATCCAGTTGCGAGCTATTACAGTGCGGGCACTGACGGTGTAACGGTTGTTGTGCCTCGCAGTGATGGCAGCGCAGTAGCCGTTGGCCGTAGTGCACGGTCATGCGCGCGTCGCAGTGGTGGCATTGGGCGACAAAGCCGCAATCGAAGCACATTAGTGTCGGTGCAAAACCGCGGCGATTGATAAATACGAGTACCTGATTGCCTGCTTTTATTTCGGCGCCGATGGCGCTCAGCAGTGGCGGGCTAAAACCGTCCTCCATGGGACTATTGCGGATGTCCAGTAGCTGGTAGCTTGGTGGCAGAGCGGCGCCAGCCCGCCGAGTCAGCTGTAGGTGGTGATAGCGGCCCTGCAGGGCGTTGTGCAGTGTTTCCAAGGCGGGGGTGGCGGAGCCCAGCAAAATCGGAATGCCCTCCCGGTGGGCCCGGGTAATGGCGATATCTCGGGCGCTGTAGCGAAAGCCGTCTTGCTGTTTAAAAGAGCTGTCGTGTTCCTCGTCGATGATGATGAGGCCGGGATTGTCTAGTGGGGTAAAAACAGCTGAACGGGTGCCGATCACAATGCTCGCCTCTCCGCTGCCGGCCCACTGCCAGGCCAGTAGTCGCTGGCGGTCCGCGAGCCCCGAGTGCATCACCGCGATGGTACAGTTAAAGCGCCGCTGGAAACGACCCAGGGTCTGGGGTGTCAGCCCTATCTCGGGAATCAATACCAGTGCCTGCTGGCCCCGGTCCAGGCATTGGCGAATAAGTTGCAGATAGACTTCGGTCTTGCCGCTACCGGTCACTCCCTCCAATAGATAGCAGCTATAGCCGGTATTAAGGCTGATGCTGTCGTAGGCCAATTGTTGCTCGGCATTAAACACCAGCGCTGCTTCGACGTCGCGCTCGTCGCAATGGGGGGCTGCCTCGGTCTCGAAGGTCTCTACCAGATCGCGCTCCAGCAGGGCCTTCAGTACCGATCGAGAGATGCCTTCGCTAGCTAGGGTCTCGGCATCGATACTGGGCTGGCACTGCAGTAGAGCCAATAATTGTGCCTGTTTGCGTGCTCTTTTCAGCGCACCGGGTCCCAGTCCCTGGCCTAGATGGCTGAGTCGCCAGCGCTGCTGGCGGATGGTGCCCTGTCCCTTGCGCAGCAGCGCGGGCAGCGCGTTGTGCAGCACATCGCCGATAGGATGTTGGTAATAATTAGCGGCCCAGCGACACAATGCTAACAGTAACGGGGTTAGCACCGGGTTGGCATCGATCAACTCGATAATAGGCTTGAGTTGCTGCTGTGGTAAGTCGCTGTGGGTCTTGACCTCCAGCAGCACTCCCACCAGAGTTCGATTGCCGAAAGGCGCCAGTACTCGCATGCCTGGTAGTAGCGGGCCGTCGCAATTTGCTGGTAGGCGATAGTCGAAGCTGCGCCGCAGCGGGACGGGCATGGCGACAGACAGTATGGTCATAGGGCAATTAGGCTGGGGATTAAGTGGGGCGTTAGTGTAGCAAATGGGCGGGGCGGTAGAGAGCCTTAATTGGATTGTCGCCTATTTTGTTAAACTCTTAAGTCCATTCTATCCAATGCTTGATAATATGTGCAGCTCTGTTAAGATGCATCGCCTTATTTTTGACCAGTGCCGGTACGGGTTGATTCATTGAATAGGGTGCCCTAGTGCGGTGCTTGGCAATTGTTTCCAGGGAGGAGACGCGAAGATTGACGCAAGTGGCCCCACCAATACATTGAACAGGAAAAATGCAATGAAAGCTGACATTCATCCCAAATACGAAGAGATTACTGCAACTTGTAGCTGTGGTAATACGATTAAAACCGGTTCAACTCGCTGCTCCGATATACACCTCGATGTCTGTTCCGCCTGTCACCCCTTTTATACTGGCAAGCAAAAAATGCTGGATTCAGGTGGCCGGGTAGATCGCTTTAACAAGCGCTTTGGTAGTCGCAGTAGTAAAGGCTAGCCAAGTATGTGCCAGTGTTAATAACATTGGTCGCCATGAAAAACGCTCGACCAGCAATGGTCGGGCGTTTTTTTTTATCGCTGCTATTGCTGGCGCCGCTGCTATTCACCCTCCCGGTTCGAGCCGAAGAGTCGCGCTGTGGTAGTCCGCAGGAGTGGGCTGAGCTTGCGCGGGTGGTCGACGGTGATACGCTTATTTTGGCCGGCGGAGAGCGGCTGCGGGTGATCGGCATCAACACCCCCGAGCTCGCTAGCAGGCGCGGCCCGGCTGAGGCCTTTTCCGGTAGTGCCAAGGCGGCGGTCCAGGCTTTTTTTGCCGGCAGTCGGCGTATCGGTCTGCGCCGGGGCCGGCAGACAAAGGATCGCCACGGGCGTTCTCTGGTTCATATTTACCGAGCTGATGGGCTGAGTCTGGCGCAGCAGCTATTGGCCCAGGGGCTGGCGATGCATATTGTGGTTCCACCCAACAGTCGCGATTGGCAGTGTTTGGCGGCGGTGGAGGCAGTTGCCCGTGCCGCTGGTCGGGGCCAGTGGGGCTCGGCTGTGCCGTTGGCCGCAGCGCAACTAACACCTGGGCAGGCGGGCTTTGCCTGGGTGCGGGGGCGAGTTGACAGCATCAGTCGCGGCGGTGACAGCTATTGGCTGGCAGTTGGCAATCTGGCGGTGCGCATTGCAGACAATGACCTAGGTTATTTTGACGGCGCCGACATAGGTCGTTGGCAGGGCCGTAGGCTGCTGTTGCGGGGCTGGATTGTCGATCGAAGTCGTTCGGCGGTGGTGCAAAGCCGCCACTTCAAGCCCCTGTTAATACCGTTGCGCCACCCGGCGATGGTACAGCTACTCACGGCTGACGCGACGCCGTAGTGCAATTGCATCTTGTGGCTAAGGGTGTTTTTCTATATCCTTGCTCACCCCTTAAAATTAGGGAAAAACACCATGTTTTCAGGTCTGTCAATCGGCCCTCCTAACACCCTTTATTAATGACTCAAGTCGGGACAGTGTCCATGTCTACAGATTTCAAACAAGATGCGCTAGATTACCACTCCCAGCCAAGGCCTGGCAAAATATCCGTCGAATTGACCACCCGTGCTGAAACGCAGAACGATCTGGCGCTGGCCTACAGCCCCGGTGTGGCAGAGCCGGTACTGGCAATTGCCGAGAACCCCCTGGCCGCCTACGATTATACAATTAAAGGTAACTTGGTGGCAGTAATCTCTAACGGCACCGCGATCTTGGGTCTGGGGAATTTAGGTCCACTGGCTAGCAAGCCGGTTATGGAGGGCAAGGCGCTATTGTTTAAGCGCTTTGCCGGTGTCGACTCGATTGATATAGAGGTCGATACTGAAGAGCCGAAAGAGTTTATCGATACCGTGGTGCGCATCGCCGATACTTTTGGCGGTATTAATCTAGAAGATATTAAAGCGCCGGAGTGTTTTGAAATTGAAAACGAATTAATCGATCGCTGCAATGTGCCGGTTTTTCACGATGATCAGCACGGTACTGCGATTGTCACCGCCGCCGGCATGCTCAATGCGCTGGAGATCAAAGGCAAAAATTTGGCGGATGCCAAAATTGTATGCCTGGGTGCCGGTTCTGCCGCGATCGCCTGTATGCGCTTGTTAATGCGTATGGGGGCAAAGAACGAAAACGTTATTATGATCGATCGCCTGGGTGTTATTCACAAAGGTCGCGAGGGTGTTACCAAAATCAAGAGCCAATTTGCCCACGATACTAACGAGCGTACTCTTGAAGACGCCATGGTCGATGCCGATGTGTTTGTCGGTCTATCCGGTGCCAATTTGTTGAGCAAAGAAACACTGAAACTGATGGCGCCCAATCCCATTGTATTCGCCTGTTCCAATCCCGACCCAGAAATCGCTCCCGCCGACGCCCATGCCGCTAGAGACGATATTATTATGGCTACCGGCCGTTCAGACTTTCCCAATCAGGTGAACAACGTGTTGGGCTTTCCCTTTATCTTCCGCGGGGCCCTAGATGTTCGCGCCAAGTCGATTAATGAGGAAATGAAGATTGCCGCGGTTAACGCTATTCGCGCTATCGCAAAATTGCCGGTTAGCGCTGAGGTGTTGGCAGCTTGTGAGCTAGACGCGCTGGAGTTTGGTCCGGATTATATTATTCCCAAACCGATGGATGCGCGTTTACTACGCGATGTGCCCGCTGCGGTGGCTCAGGCGGCTATCGATACCGGTGTTGCGCAAATGCCCTACCCCGCTCACTACCCAATTAACAGTATTGACGATCTGCGGTAAGAGCAATAAAAGAGTTGTGCTGTGACAGTGTGGTAAAAAGGTGCAGTGGTGGCAGGTGCCGCTACTCGCTACCCAGGGCCGCCAGTTCTCGCTCCAGTAGAATGCTGTCGCCGACATTCAGTTCCACCAGTCGGCGCAGATGTTGGATGCTGTCCAGATCAATATTGTTGCACTGAAAGCCGCTCTGACCATTTTCTGTGTGGCGCCAGCTGACGTCCATACGAATAGTGGCCTCCTCCGCTAGGTGAATTATTGCTTGTAGTGGCTGGCTGCTGTCGGGGTCAAAGTTTGGCGGAGTCTCGATCAGTAGTCCGCGCAACGACAGATCTATCAATGTCGCTGGCCAGCGTTGTTGTCCCTGCACGATAAAAGTGTTTCCGTCGAAGGTTACCCGGGTGAAGTGGCGCCGTTCGTGATTCCCATCGCTCATATCTGGAATTCCTCGCTGACTTAATGTGTGCGTGATACCGTCTTTTTGACTGTACCAAATATTGATGTCATTCGGCTATAGCTAACTGTCCTGTTGTTAAACTGCAACAAGCATTCCCGTATTTCAATGCCTAGCATTGCCACTATAGCAGCAACCACCGACTGGTGATTGCATTGCCACTAACCGGGGCGCTACTTGAGTTTCTTGTAGCGAACCCGCTGGGGCTGGGCACTGGCTGGGCGACGGCTAATGAGATCTTCGTGGTATTCGGTGTAATTACCTTCAAAGAAAACTACATCACTGTCGCCCTCATAAGCCAGAATATGAGTGCAGATACGATCTAAGAACCAGCGGTCGTGGGAAATCACCATGGCGCTACCTGGGAAAGTCAGTAGCGCTTCTTCTAGAGCTCTCAGGGTCTCCACGTCCAGGTCGTTAGAGGGTTCGTCTAGCAGTAATACATTGGCCCCAGCCTTTAGCGTGCAGGCTAGTTGCAAGCGGCCGCGCTCGCCACCGGACAAGTCGCCGACCCGCTTTTGCTGATCGGAACCTTTGAAATTAAAGCGTCCGATATAGGCTCTGGAAGACACCTCGTAGCCATTGATATTGAGGGTGTCACTGCCGCCAGAGACCGCTTGCCAGACGCTCTTATCGTCGTCCATCTGCTCGCGCAACTGTTCGACGTAGGCGATGTCAACGGTCTCTCCCAATTCGATAGTACCGCTGTCTGGTGTTTCCATGCCGGCAATCATTTTTAATAGGGTGGATTTGCCGCTGCCGTTGCCGCCAATAATGCCGACAATAGCGCCCTTGGGCACTGAAAAGCTAAGCTGGTCCAATAGCACTCGCTCGCCAAAGGACTTGTTGATAGCATTGACCTCGATTACCTTGTCCCCAAGACGTGGTCCCGGTGGGATATAAATCTCGTTGGTCTCCGATCGCGACTGGAACTGTTGGGATTGCAGCTCTTCGAAGCGAGTCAGTCGGGCCTTACTTTTGGCCTGTCTGCCCTTGGGATTTTGCCGCACCCACTCCAATTCGGCGTTGACCGAGCGCTGGTGGGAGGCCTCCTGCTTAGCCTCCCGTTCGAGGCGTTGCTGTTTCTGTTCCAGCCAGTCAGAGTAGTTGCCCTCGTAGGGGATGCCGCGGCCACGATCCAGCTCCAAAATCCAGCCCGCGGCATTGTCGAGAAAATAGCGGTCGTGGGTAATGGCCACAACGGTGCCCGGATATTCACACAAAAACTGCTCCAGCCAGTGCACCGACTCGGCGTCGAGATGGTTGGTGGGCTCGTCTAACAACAGCATATCGGGGTTAGATAGTAATAGGCGGCACAGAGCGACTCGGCGCCGCTCGCCACCGGACAGTTTGTTGACATCGGCGTCCCAGGGCGGCAGTCGCAGTGCATCGGCGGCAACCTCCAGCTTGTGTTCCAAGTTTTGTGAGTCCGCTGCCTGAATGATATTTTCCAGTTCCTGTTGACGTTTGGCAAGGGCGTCGAAGTCGGCCTCGGCCTCGGCGTAGGCGGCGTAGACCTCATCCAGTTCGGTTTGAGCGGCGACTACATCGCCGAGTCCCTCCTCAACATTGCCGCGCACATCTTTGTCTGGATTTAGTGCCGGCTCTTGGGATAAGTAGCCGACTTTGATACCGGCTTGGGGGCGGGCCTCGCCCTCAAACTCGGCATCGAGTCCCGCCATAATGCGCAGCAATGTAGACTTGCCGGAGCCGTTGAGGCCCAGTACACCGATCTTGGCGCCGGGAAAGAAGGACAGGGAGATATCTTTGAGTATCTCTCGCTTGGGGGGGACGGTTTTGCCCACCCGGTTCATGGTGTATACATACTGAGCCATGTTTTGGTGTCCTGAATAATAGGGTTTGTCGAAGGCGCCGTCTCTCACTAAGGCCACAGTGCGGTGCTCGGTCAGCGCAAGGTACTCAATCTGGGCACACAGATCAAGGTTTGTGGTCTGTTGGACGTCGCGCTAGGGCTGTTATTTTTGGCTGTGGCCACAGTATTTTTACCACACAGGCAGTCTTTAGTGGATCAATACTGTACAATGCGCGCCTTTCTCAGTTTCTATTCTGAAGAACCGATTGCCCGGTCCGCTTATCTATTAGCAGCGCAGAATATGCACTTCGTTATTACGTATTAATCACAGGGGTTGCCAATGTTTACCAAAGATATGCAAGTACAAGGTTTTGACGATGAAATATTTTCCGCGATTGAGGAAGAAAACACCCGTCAGGAGCAGCATATTGAGCTGATTGCCTCTGAAAATTACACCAGCCCTCGAGTGATGGCGGCCCAGGGTTGCTCGATGACTAACAAGTACGCCGAGGGTTATCCCGGCAAGCGCTACTACGGCGGTTGTGAATTTGTCGACAAGGCGGAGCTACTGGCGATTGAGCGAGTCAAAGCTCTGTTTGGCGCCGATTACGCCAATGTGCAGCCCCATTCGGGCTCCCAGGCCAACGCAGCGGTCTATCTGGCGCTGCTAGACGCTGGCGACACGGTACTGGGTATGAGTTTGGATGCCGGTGGACATCTAACCCACGGTGCCAAGCCAAACTTTTCCGGCAAGGTGTATAACGCAGTGCAGTACGGACTCAACAATACCACCGGGCTGATCGACTACGATCAGGTCGAGGCGCTGGCGTTGGAACACCGGCCGAAAATGATAGTGGCGGGCTTCTCCGCGTACTCCGGTATTCTCGACTGGGCTCGTTTTCGTCAAATCGCCGATCAAGTCGGTGCCTATTTAATGGTGGATATGGCGCATGTTGCGGGACTGGTGGCCGCTGGACTGTACCCCAATCCGGTGCCCTTTGCCGACGTGGTCACCTCTACTACCCACAAGACCCTACGTGGCCCAAGGGGTGGGGTGATACTGGCTCGGGCCAACGAAGCGCTGGAGAAAAAGTTTAATTCTTCAGTATTTCCCGGTAGCCAGGGCGGTCCACTCATGCACGTAATTGCCGCCAAGGCAGTGAGTTTTAAGGAGGCCGCCAGCGATGACTTTAAACGCTATCAGCAGCAGGTTATCGACAACGCCAAAGTTATGGCGAAAACGTTTATCGAACGCGGTATTAAGATCGTCTCCGGCGGCACCGAAAATCATTTGATGCTGGTGGACCTGATTGGTCGGGATTACACTGGAAAAGATGCCGATGCCGCGCTGGGTGCCGCGTTTATTACAGTCAATAAAAATGCCGTTCCCAACGACCCGCGCTCGCCATTTATCACTTCCGGACTGCGGGTAGGTACACCAGCGGTCACCACTAGAGGTTTTGGCGAAGAGGAGATTCGCGAGTTGACCCACTGGATGTGCGACGTGCTGGACTCGCTGGAGAAGGGCAACAGTGAACAGGTCATCGCCGCGGTCAAGGTCAAGGTGCTGGCCGTTTGCGCACGTTTTCCGGTATACCAGTAAAGCGTACCGGACCGGCGACAGGGCGGTGATTGCCGCCGCCACCATTCACTCTCGAGGCACAGATCATGCGATGTCCCTTTTGTACCCATGAAGACACCAAAGTAATCGATTCGCGATTGGTGTCGGAGGGCGGTCAGGTGCGGCGCCGGCGGGAATGTCTATCCTGCGCCGAGCGTTTTACCACCTATGAATCGGCAGAGTTACTAATGCCCCAGGTGATTAAGCAAAATGGTGTTCGAGAGCCCTTTAACGAAGCGAAAATGCGCTCCGGGCTGATGCGAGCGCTGGAAAAGCGCGCGGTCAGTCTAGAGAAAATAGAGGCTGTGGCTAGTCATATTGAGCACGAACTGCAGGCTACTGGCGAGCGGGAAATAAAATCATTGGTGATCGGCGAGCTGGTGATGGAGCAGCTGAAACAGTTAGACCAGGTGGCCTATGTGCGTTTTGCCTCGGTCTATCGCGATTTTAAAGATATCCAGGAATTTAGAGCCGAGATCGATCGCTTGTCGGGTGAGCCGGTAACTGAGACCGAGGTCTGAGATGACCACACCGGCGCATCCGCTTTTTATGCAACGAGCTATCGAGCTGGCGCGTGAGGGGCTCTACACTACCGCCCCCAATCCTCGGGTCGGCTGTGTACTGGTGCGGGAGGGTGCGGTTATTGGCTGCGGCTTTCACCGCCGTGCGGGCACCGCTCACGCCGAGGTCAATGCCATCGCCGACGCCCGCAGCCAGGGCCATCATACCGCGGGTGCGACTGCTTATGTGACCTTGGAACCCTGTAGTCACAGCGGCAAGACACCGCCGTGCTGTGAGGCGCTAATCGAGGCGCAGATTGCACAGCTATGGGTGGGTATGGTCGACCCTAATCCACTGGTGTCGGGGCGAGGCATTGCCGCGTTGCAAGGGGCGGGAATCGCCGTTAACGTGGGATTGTTGGGGAGTGAATGCAGGGCGTTAAACCTAGGTTTTATTAGCCGTATGGAGTCGGGTCGGCCGCGGGTCCGGGCCAAACTGGCGATGAGTCTGGACGGGCGTACAGCGATGGCTTCCGGTGAGAGTCAGTGGATCACAGGGGCGCCCGCCAGATCTGAAGTGCAGCGGTTGCGGGCCCAGAGTTGCGCTATTATCAGTGGCGTCAATACCGTGCTACAGGATCGGGCATCGCTAACAGTACGGGTCGATGAGCTCGGTTTGGCGTCGGAGCTGGCGGCAGCGGCGGCTCGCAGCCAGCCGCTGCGGGTGGTGTTGGATTCGAAGCTACGACTGCCACCGACGGCAAATATCTTGTCACAACCCGGCGCGACGGTTATTGTAGCCGCCGAAGAAAACACCGTCGCCGAACAGGCTTTGGTCGACGCCGGTGCCGAGGTACTTTATCTGCCGGACGCCACCGGTAAAATTGATTTGCCGGCGCTATTGACGGTGTTGGCGCAGCGCCAATGCAATGAGGTGTTATTGGAGTCAGGGGCGACCTTGGCCGGGGCGATGGCGAGTCATGGGCTGATTGACCACTACACTATTTTTATGGCGCCGACACTGCTGGGCAATCTGGCTAGAGGGCTATTGGCGCTGCCCCTGACCACCATGGCCCAGCAGCAGCGGTTACATATCGACAGTATCAGCCCGATTGGAGATGACTGGCAAATAGAGGCAAGACCCGATGGCTAGACCTAGGACAGGGCCTAAAAGCGGGCCAAATACACTGAGTACGGTCACTACAAGCGGTGACTTCAACCACTATTGGGATTTGAGACAATGGCACTAAATACCATCGAAGAGTTAATTCAAGATATTCGCCTGGGCAAAATGGTGATACTGATGGACGACGAGGATCGCGAGAACGAGGGTGATCTGGTTATGGCCTCGGAATGCGTCAAGCCCCAAGACGTGAATTTTATGGCCACCCACGCCCGCGGTCTGATCTGCCTGACACTGGTGGCAGACCGATGCCGGCAACTGGATTTGCCGCTTATGGTCGACGGTGACAATGGTGCCCAGTTTGGCACCAACTTCACGCTGTCGATTGAAGCGGCTGAAGGGGTCACCACCGGTATTTCCGCCGCTGACCGGGCCCACACTATCCGCACAGCGGTCGCTAGGGGTGCCAAGGGCAGCGATATCGTCCAGCCTGGACATATCTTCCCGATTATGGCCCAACCCGGCGGTGTACTGACCCGGGCGGGACACACCGAGGCGGGTTGTGATATGGCGCGCATGGCGGGTTTCGAAGCCTCGTCGACTATTGTTGAAATCATGAATGAAGACGGCACCATGGCCCGGCGCCCGCAACTCGAGGCTTTTGCCGAGCAGCATGGGTTGAAAATCGGCACCATCGCCGACTTAATTCACTACCGAGTGATCAATGAGCGCACCATAGAAAAAGTGGGCGAGGGTGTAGTCGATACCGACCACGGTGAGTTCAATTTACACACCTACCGCGATCTGTTGAGTGGCAGTATTCACCTGGCCATGGTCAAGGGCGTTATCAGCGATAATGAGGCGACCCTGGTGCGGGTCAATATTTCCTCCTCGGTGCGAGACTTGCTGAGCACGCAGCCCGGAGAAGAGCCGGGTTGGAATATTAACCGCTGCCTAGCCAGGGTGGCACAGGAGGGTAGCGGCGTGGTGGTATTACTCGCCAGTCACGAAACGCCGGCGGATGTGTTGGCCAGTGTCGACATTGCTATGGGTAAAAAGGTCACCCCTGCGGTGGCGGCGGAAGGCAATCACCAGGCCCAGTTAACCGTGGGTCTGGGCTCGCAGATATTGCGGGATGTCGGTGTTGGAAAAATTCGACTGATGGGGCCGCCGATCAAATACAATGCCCTGTCCGGGTTTGATTTGGAAGTGGTCGACTTTGTCTCCTGTGGCGACGCGTAATTGATAGGATAGGAGATTACACCGATGAAAGGGTTAGAAAAAGCACAATACGCCGAGGGCCAGTTTGCGGATACCAAGATAGCTATCGTGGTAACCGCCTGGAACAAATTTATTGTCGACAACTTACAGCACGGGGCGGTAGAGCATTTAACGGCCAATGGCATCGGCGCTGACAACATACAGATTATCGAGTGTCCCGGTGCCTATGAAATTCCGCTGGCCTGTCAGCAGTTGGCGCTGAGCAATCAATACGCGGCGATTATTACCTTGGGAGCGGTTATTCGTGGTGGCACTCCGCACTTTGAATTTGTTGCCGGCGAGTGTTCCCGGGGCGTCATGCGGGTCAGTCTGGATCAGGGACTACCCATTGCTTTTGGTGTGTTGACCGTTGACGATGATCAGCAAGCCCTGATGCGTTCAGGTCACGGCGAGGGCTCGGAAAACAAAGGTATCGAGTCCGCCGCCTGTGTGCTGGATATGCTGGCGATGATTGGAAATATCTAAACAGCCGCCGGCTAGTCACTGGCAGCATTTTTACCATTCCCTGTGCGGCTGGCCCGCGCACTGTTCTTTATAGAGAGAAATACGTGGCAAATTCCCCTAGTGACAAAGGTAAATCTAAAGTGCCATCGGGTATTAATCCCGCCGCCCGCCGCCGGGCCCGCCACTACGGTATGCAGGCGCTGTACCAGTGGCAAATCACGCGGGACCCGCTGGCAGAAATAGAGTTGCAGTTTCTCAGTGACTACGACTTTAGCAATGCGGATGTTGAGTACTTCCATACCCTGATACACCAGATTCCTGCTCACCTGGGAGAGCTGGAAGAGGCCTTCTCAGTCTACCTGGATCGGCAGCTAAAGGACCTTGATGCAATCGAATTGGCACTGTTGCGTCTGGGCAGCTACGAGCTCATCAAGCGCATTGACATTCCCTATAAGGTGGTTATCAACGAGGCGGTCGCTCTGGCCAAAAAGTTTGGTGCCACTGATGGCCACAAATATATCAACGGTATCCTCGACAAGTTGGCTAGAGATGTACGCGCAGTCGAGATCGCTGCGGATAATAACCGCTAGTTGCGGCCTGCTCAATGAGTGCCGACCGCCTCTCGGAATTTGATATCATTAGCCGCTTTTTTAGCGGCATCGGTGCCGAGCACGGCGACGCTGTGATGCTCAGTGGTGGCGATGACTGCGCGTTGCTTGCCCTCGGCGACAATCAGCAGCTGGCCCTTTCCATCGATACTCTAGTCGCTGGCCGCCACTTTCCCGTCGGCGCCGCCGCCGGTGATATTGCCCACCGCGCGCTAGCGGTAGCGATCAGTGATCTGGCCGCTATGGGCGCCAGGCCTGTGGCTTTCACCCTAGCGATCACCCTGCCGAACTACGACCGGGATTGGTTGGCGGCGTTTTCCGCGGGCCTTAGTAGCAGTGCCAATTACTACCGTATTCCTTTGGTTGGCGGCGATACCACGGCTGGGCCTCTGAGCCTGACGTTACAGGTACACGGTAGTGTGCCGCGGGGGACAGCCCTACGCCGCAGTGCTGCCAGGGTTGGCGACGCAGTCTATGTTAGTGGTTATCTCGGTGATGCAGCGGCGGCACTGGATATATTGCAGGGTCGATTACCGGCGGTGGACGGCGATGGTTATTTCCATCGCCGCTTCTATCAGCCCCAGGCGCGGCTGCAGCTCGGCCAGTACTTGCGCGGCCTTGCCCATGGGGCCATCGATATTTCCGATGGGCTACTGGCGGACGCCGGCCATATTGCCCGGGCCAGTGGGGTCGGGTTGTGCCTCAGTGCCGCCCAGCTACCGCTGTCCCCAGCGCTGCGTGGCTTGGTCGAACAGCAGCTTATTACTAATCAGCAGGCGCTTGGCTACGCGCTCACCGGTGGTGATGACTACGAGCTGTGTTTTACTGCGCCGCGGCAAAAGTTCGACGCTATAGCCGGTGTGATAGTGACCGAGATAGGTCAGGTAGTGGTCGGTGAGGGGGTGCAGTGCTTCGATGAAAACGGTAGTGTGCTGGACTTTCCCTGTCACGGTTATCAACATTTTTAATAAGACTTTATTATGACTGTTCACTGGAAAACGATCCTCGGCAATCCTGTGCACTGCCTGGCCTTTGGTTTTGGTAGCGGTCTGGCCCCGATTGCACCGGGCACCGCCGGCACATTGTTGGCGGTGCCGCTGTATTTATTATTAGCACCACTGTCGCTGCCACTGTATATCGCCGTGCTGCTGGTGGCCTTCGCCCTAGGTGTCTATCTGTGTGGCAAGACCGCCGATGATCTCGGTGTACACGATCATCCAGGTATAGTCTGGGACGAGTTTGTCGGTTATTGGATTACCCTAATTGCGGCACCTCCGGGATGGGAATGGCTGTTATGGGGTTTTGTGCTGTTTCGGTTTTTCGACATTTTCAAACCCTGGCCAATTAAATGGCTGGACCAGCACGTAGCGTCGGGTTTTGGCATTATGATTGACGATGTGTTGGCGGGAATTTATGCTCTCATCCTACTGCAGGTGACTGCCTATTATCTGTAGTCGACTCTATTAGTTATCACGGGAGCAAGAGTACTGTGCAAGATGTTACCGACCTGGCCTTAATCATCAACTCCAGTGTACCGATTGTGGTGCTGGAGACTCGCAACGAGCTGCGAGCGCTGGAAATCCTGACTAGCGTTGCGGTAAAACGACAATTGGATTTTAGCAGCTGGACCATTACTGAGGGTATGCGTCGGGCCGGATTTGTCGACTCGCTAGACCTTCCCGACGACCCCCAGTCCCCCGCTGACGCTCTTAAGCTGATCAAGAAGACCGCCAGCCCCACGTTGTTCGCGCTGTGCGATTTTCACCCCTATCTGGTGGGTAATCCGGAGCATGTACGGCTGCTAAAAGATATTGCCCTAGCCTATTCTCGACTCGGCCACACGGTCATTCTACTGAGTCACGAATTGGATATACCGGCGGAGCTGCACAGCCACTGTGCTCGTTTTAGCCTGAGTTTGCCCGACGACGCCCAGCTTATAGCGATTGTGCGAGAAGAGGTGGCATTGTGGTCCGCCGAGAATACCGGTGCCAAGGTTAAGACCGACCACGCCACAGTGAAGAAGCTAATCAAAAATCTGCAGGGCCTAAGTCGCAGCGATGCCCGCCGCTTGGTGCGAGGGGCGATCCGGGACGATGGCGCTATCACCCCAGCAGATCTGCCGGAAATCAACCGCGCCAAGTTTGAGTTAATTGATATGGGCGGCGTGCTGAGTTTCGAATACGACACGGAAAAGTTTTCCTCCGTCGGCGGGCTAGAGCAGCTCAAGGCCTGGGTGGTGCAGCGAGAGCAAAGTTTCCTTAGCCACAATAGCCGGCCCGGTGACAAGCCCAAGGGGTTGCTGCTATTAGGTGTTCAAGGCGGCGGTAAAAGCCTCGCGGCGAAGGCGATAGCAGGACTGTGGGGGGTGCCGCTGCTGCGTCTCGATATGGCTGCGCTGTACAACAAATTCATCGGTGAGACCGAGAAGAATTTGAGCAAATCCCTGGCTCAGGCGGCATTGATGTCGCCCTGTGTGTTGTGGATAGACGAAATTGAGAAGGGATTAGCTACCAGTGACAGCGACGACAGTACCTCCCGCCGCGTATTGGGCACGCTACTGACCTGGATGGCGGAGCGAGAGGCTAGTGTGTTTATCGTCGCCACCGCCAATGATGTCAGCAAGCTGCCACCGGAGTTGTTGCGAAAGGGGCGTATGGATGAAATATTTTTTGTCGACCTGCCCGGCGCCACTGTGCGTGAGCAGATTTTTGCTATTCACTTGGAAAAACGCAACTTCGACCCGGCCAATTTTGACTTGGTACTACTGGCCGCTCAGTCCGCTGACTTTTCCGGTGCGGAGATAGAGCAGGCGGTGGTAGCGGCGCTCTACAGCGCTTCGGCTGAGCGCAAGCCACTGGCAACAGGGCATGTGGTGGGCCAGTTACAGGCTACCTATCCGCTGTCGGTGGTCATGGCAGAGCAAATCGAAGGGCTGCGCAGCTGGGCCAGGGGGCGAACAGTCACCGCTTAAATACACCCGGGATGAAAATTTGGGTCGTATCTGCTGGGCAATTAAAATAGTATGCAGCTATATAGCATAGCGGCGGTGACAGGAACGGGTGGCACGGTGGTAATGTTGCTGATTGACGGTCACTGAAAAGAGATTGGCGAGTGGCGATGGCTGATAGGCCCCCGGAAAACAAATATAAAATACAATCGAATTATTAAGAGAGAAGCAAGTGACACAAAGTTTGCAGCAGAAAGTACCGGTAGTGTGGACAATTGGGGCCTCTGACTCCAGCGGTGGTAGTGGAATTCAGGCTGATTTACACACCTTTCATGATTTTTCCGTTCACGGCTGTACGGTGATCACTGCCCTCAATGCGCAAAACTCCTTCGCCTTAGGGGATACCGCGGCGACTGACAGTAACAGCGTGAATGCGCAGATCAACGCTCTGGACAACGATATGCCCGCCGCAGCGATCAAGCTGGGGGCGATGCCCAACGGCGAGGTCGCGGCCAATGTGGCAGAGTATCTACAGCGCTATAAGGGCCTAGTCGTCTACGATTTGGAGTTCGACAGCAGCGGGCCGTTGTTGCTGGAGCAGGCGGAGCAGACAGTTCGGCAGCTGCTCTTGCCACGCAGTGATTTAGTGGTAGCCAACGCCGATGAGGTTAAAACCCTGTGCGCTATCGACGTTGGCACAGTCAGTGCCGCCAGCGCCGATAACGTAGTGGCGGCGGCGCAACATTTTCTTGATCTGGGCGTCCGCTCGGTATTGATTACCGGTTGTAAGGTCCTCGACGCCCAAGGGGTGGTAAGTACTGGTCGGATCGACTATTGGTCCGATGGCAAAGACCCTCGCTGGATAGCCGTTGAGGCCATTGCCACCGCCAACAATCAGGCCGGGGGTTGTACGCTGTCGGCGGCGATCGCCGCGTTGTTGGGCGACGGTGAGGAGCTGCAGCGCGCCCTGGTGCTGGCCAAGGCCTATGTGACTAAAGGTATTCGCGGCGCCCGGCAAATTGGCAATGGCCCAGGTAGTGTGGCGCATTTAGGCGGTCAAGAAGAGGAGGGGGATACACCGATGGTCTCCACAGCGTATCCGTTTTAAGCTATTCGCGCTGCGGTAGCCGCCCGAATGCTCGCTATCAGGTTTTCGTTATGCATAGACTCATACTCGCGGCGCTAACACTGTGCTTGGTATCAACGGTGCAGGGCTTGGATATTCAGGTCAACGGCTTGTTTAAGGGCTCCGCTATTTTCACTATCGATGGCCGCCAGCAACTGCTCAAGGTGGGTAAAGCCAGTGTCGAGGGGGTGTTGTTACTGGAAGCCAACACCAAGCAGGCAGTGGTGCAAGTGGATGGTGAGCGCCGCGTGATGACCCTGAGCCGCCACATCAGTAGCGAGTACAGTCGCTCTACTAAAAAAGAATTGGCAATCCCCCGCAACCGCTATGATCAGTATATTAGCAAGGCACTGGTGAACGGTGTTAGTACCGAGGTATTGGTCGATACCGGGGCAAATACAGTGGCCATGAGTAGCCTGCAGGCGCGGGCACTGAAACTCGATTATTTACGGGGTCGTCCCAGTGTTGTGCGCACCGCCAGTGGCGAGAGTCGGGCCTATTCTGTGCTGCTGCACTCGGTGGATGTCGGCGGTATCCAGGTAAATGGGGTGCAGGCGGTGGTAATCGAGGGTAGTTATCCGGAAACGGTTTTATTGGGGATGACCTTTTTAAAACACGTTGACCTGCGTGAGAAGGGCGACATTCTCTATTTACAGGCCCGATTTTAGATCCCCTTTGTTGATACAGTTTAGAGTAATAGCCTGTGCTTGCTGTGCGAAGTGCATTCACTACCGGTAATACTTGTGTTGGATTCGCAACCTCGACTATGTGCTGTTAGACTATGCGCCCTTCGCAGGCTTGTCAGTTGGCCTGTCGTAATTATTTTTGATGGCGTGTACTCATGGTGCCGTCTGCTTTAGGAGAATTGCGTGAACGTACGCTATGTTGAATCTTCGAAGTTACCCACCCCTTGGGGGGTGTTTGATTTGCACGGGTTTGAAGATACCGCCAATGACAAAGAACATCTAGTGCTGACCCTGGGTGATGTGAGCGGTGGTGAGCCGGTATTGGCCCGGGTCCACTCCGAGTGCCTGACCGGAGATGCGCTGTTTAGTCTGCGTTGTGACTGCGGTTCGCAGCTGCAAGCTGCGCTGGAGAACATCGCAGCCGAGGGCCGCGGGGCCATCTTATATCTGCGCCAAGAGGGTCGTGGTATTGGTCTGCTTAATAAAATTAAAGCCTACAAATTGCAGGACGAGGGTGCCGACACGGTTGAGGCCAATGAGCGTCTCGGTTTTGGTGCCGATATGCGGGACTACTCGATTTGCAAAACTATGTTAACCCATCTGGGTATAGAGCGCGTGCGGTTGATGACTAACAACCCTAAGAAGGTGAAGGCGCTAGTCGACCAGGCTATTGACGTTGTCGAGCGTATTCCACTACAGACCGGACAGAACCCCCATAATGCCAAGTACCTGGCGACTAAGGCCGGTAAATTAGGACATCTAATGGGCGGTTAGCGGCCCTGGCTTAGACTCTTTTGGAGTTTTTGGTAGTTGGACTGGAATAGCAACGCGCGCTGTAGCAGCTGTTCCAGTTCGCTGTTGTTGGGATCCAGAGTTAGCGCTTTCTGCCAGCTTAAAATGGCAAGGTCCAGCAGCCCCTCTGTGTAATATTTCTGACCGCTGTCTATTAGCTGCTGGACATAGTGGGCGGAGCGATCGATTTTCAATTGCAGTTGTCGCAGTGCCTTTCGCAAACGTTGATCTTGATTTTTCTCGCTAAACCCTTGCGCCATGATGTCGGCGGCGATCAGATCATCGGCCGCCACTGCAGCTACGAGGCGGTCAATTTTTTGCTTCGTCTTTTGATCTTTTCGCCGCTGTTGCTGTTCGCGAAGGTGCTGCTCTATGTCCCGTTGTAGGGCCAGGCTGGCGACAGTTTGCTCGAGGCTATTTACCAGCCCTACAGATTCCAGAGCGCTTGACCACTCATTCTCTGCTGCCTGTTGTTGGGCCTGGCGCCACAGTATTGCTCGACTCTCCACTGCCTGTTCGCGCAGAGACTTGCGGCCAGGGGTCGCCGGCTGAGCCCGTTGAATATTGTTCAGCAGGGTCTTTTCCCTAGGGATATAGTTGGCGCGCAAAATAGCCAATTGTAACTGTTGATGGCGTCCGTATTCGCTGACCGCCGCGGCCATTCGTTGCTGCTCGGCGAGCAGTGCTGTGCTGAGAGGGTTTTTCTCTAGCGCCAGAGCCACAGTTAATTGTCCCTGCTGCCACTGCTGCAGCGCCAGTAATTGGGTGGCTTGTTCAGCGGTGGTGCGCTCAAACAGCGCCAGTGAATTAGCGATTTCAGAGCGCTGGGCCATGAGGGCCCGATAGCTGGGATGAGCAGGATCGAGTGTGGCGATAAGCGTTAGAGCGGGCTGGTATTGCTGTTCGGTGAGCATTGCTGCTACCGCTGCGGCGGGATCGACCGCCGGAGTCGTCAGGTAGCTGCAGGCGCTGCACAATGTCAGTAGCAATGCGGCACCGAGTCTAGGGCTGTTCACTGTCGCTCCAAGGTGTGCATGATGTCTTCGATTAACCCATCCATGGCCAGTTGGTATTCCCGACGAACGCCGTCGACGATAAAAGTGTCGATAGCTTCGTTTTTACCGCGCACCCGCAGATTTTTATAGGCTTTGGCACTGATCCGGTGATCGCACAACAGTGGCTCGCATATTGCCCTGGTGCTGATAATTTGATCTGGCCCCGCCTCACTACACAGTCTTGATGCGAGGTTGACGCTGTCTCCGACCACTGTGTATTCCTTTTTGTGGCGGGTGCCTAATACCCCCGCTAGCATCTTGCCGCTGTTGACGCCAATACGTACGTGCACCTCTGGCTCTCCCTCCCGGCGTTTTAGTTGATTGATATTGCCAATCAGCTTCTGCATTAGCACGGCACAGGCAATCGCCTGAAACTGATGATCTGCGTCTTCTTTGGGCGCGCCGAATACCACCATCGCACAGTCGCCGATAAACTTGTCGATACGGCCGAAATAAAACTGCGCGCAGGTGATAAAATAGGAAAAATATTCATTGAGAAAAACAGCGACTTGCTCGGGGCTCCTGTCTTCTGACATTGCGGTAAAACCGACGATGTCGACAAACAGTACGGTTGCCTCGACCTGCTCGCCATCGGCCTTGACGGTCTCTAGTTGATTGATGACTTTGCTGGCGATGTCTTTGGCTAAAAATTGATTGAGCAGGGATTCGACTTGGGCTTTTTTGAATAAATCCTGGCCCATGTCATTGATAGCGTCGGTGAGTTTGCCCAATTCATCGTTGCGCAGCGCGCGACTGTCGACACTAAATGTACCCTGGCCAATGCGTTCGGTCGCCTCCAATAGTTTGTTGATCGGCCGTGAAACATAGCGGCTAATTGCGTAGGCGGCGAGCAGCGCAAGAATAGACACCACCGCGATGGCTAGCAGTACAGTGAGTAGACTGCGGGTATAAGCCTGTACCAAAGTGTTGCTTTGCAACTGGATTAATACATAGCCGCCAATGGTGTGTCGGTGGTCAACGGCGGCGATGGCGGCAACAATACCGTTGTCGCCGGCGCGGCTGTACGCTTGCCCAAGCCGGTGATGACCCCGCAGTAAAGAGGCTATGTGCTGGTCACCGAGGGCGACTCCGGCCTCGGCCAAAACTCGCTGGTTGCTGTCCACTATGGCCGCCGCTGTCACCCTTGGCAGCTTCGCAAAGTTGTTAGTCATTAGCTGCAGTGACAAATGGTCATCGGTGAACAGCGGTTCGTTGACACTGCTGGCCAACTGCCGGGCCATGGCTCTAGCAAAGTCGTCGACCTGTTGGCCGTGAAGCTCACTTTGCCGCTGCAACATCACCACGCTGACAACCGATATTGCGCCGATGGCCAATAGCGAAATCATCACTGAGAGTTTGAGTATCAATGGGATATTTCTAGGTTTACCAAAAGCCATCGTCAATACATAGGTCCAGAGGGCACGGTTGTCCGCGTGACCTGTAGGACTGCTCAAGTGGTGTAAAATTCAGTTTAGTGAGGCAAATAGTGTGTTTTTGCGGCGATTGGCCTGATCTGTTACATCGCGCTGGCACGGTCGAGGAGGATTAGCGGCTGAGGCGTCGCTCCAGCTGCAGGTGTTGCAAACGGCTGTCTATGGCCTGTTCGATACCGTCGCTGTCGAGACCGAAGTCGCGCAATAAATCCTGGTGTTTACCGTGTTGGCTGAAGCTATCGGGTAGGCCTAGATGCAAAACAGGTATCACCACGCCCAGGGCGTTTAACAGCTCTGCAACGCCGGCGCCGGCGCCACCGGCAATACTGTTTTCTTCCAGTGTAACCAGTAGTTGGTGTTGGTCGGCCAGTTCTACTATCAGATCCTGATCCAGTGGTTTGACAAAACGCATATCCGCGACCGTGGCATTGAGCGCCTCGGCGGCGACCAGCGCGTTGGCCAGCAAGGTGCCGAAATTGAGTATCGCTACAGCTTTCCCGGTTCGTCGCAGCAGGCCTTTGCCGATGGGCAGGCTCTGTAGTTGCTGCTCGATGGCGGCCCCAGGACCGGTGCCACGGGGGTAGCGCACCGCGGCGGGGCCCGGGTATAGCAAGCCGGTGTGCAGCAGCTGCCGAGTTTCGTTTTCGTCGGAGGGGGCCATCACTACCATATTGGGAATACAGCGCAGGTAGCTCAGGTCAAAACTGCCGGCGTGGGTGGCGCCATCCTCACCAACCAGTCCGGCCCGGTCGATGCCAAATAAGACGTCGCTATTTTGGATGGCAACATCGTGAATGAGCTGATCGTAGGCCCGCTGTAAAAAGGTGGAGTAGATGGCCACTACCGGTTTCAGACCTTCGCTTGCCATACCCGCGGCTAGGGTGACAGCATGTTGCTCGGCGATGGCTACATCGTGGTAGCGTTCGGCAAAGCGTTGGGAGAATTCGATCATACCGGAACCCTCGCCCATGGCGGGGGTTATGCCGATAACGCTGGGGTCTGCGGCTGCAGCATCACAGAGCCAGTCGCCAAATACCTGCTGGTATTTAGGTTTTGCCACGCTCTGCGCACTGACCACACTCTTTGCCGCGGGTTTGACCTCGATTTTGTTGATCGCGTGATAGCTGACCGGGTCGCGTTCGGCGGGGCCAAATCCGCGACCTTTTTTGGTCATTATATGCAAGAACTGCGGCCCCTCCAGTTCGCGCATATTACCGATGGTCTTGGTTAGAGTGGCTAGATCGTGGCCGTCGATGGGTCCAATATAGTTGAAACCCAGTTCCTCAAACAAAGTACTGGGGGCCACCATACCCTTGACGTACTCTTCGATCTTGTGGGCGATATTCCAGGCTGAAATTTTACTCAGTACTTTTTTGCTGCCGGCTCGAAATTCGGTATAAGTCTTGCTGGCCCAAATCCGAGAGAAATAGGTGTTTAGGCCACCGGTATTGTGGGAAATCGACATTTGATTATCGTTGAGAATAACCAGTAAGTTGGCGTCGGTGTGGGCTGCGTGATTGAGTGCCTCAAAAGCCATGCCGGCGGTCATCGCGCCATCGCCTATCACCGCTACGGTCTTTTTACCGCTACCAAGGCGCTCAGAGGCAATCGCCATACCCAGAGCCGCGCTGATACTGGTACTGGAGTGGCCGACTCCGAAGGTGTCGTAGGGGCTTTCGGAGCGTTTGGGGAACCCCGACAAGCCCCCGGCCATGCGCATGCTCAACATTTGCTCGCGGCGCCCGGTCAGAATTTTATGGGGATAAGTTTGGTGGCCCACATCCCAAACAATATTGTCTAGCGGGGTTTTATAGCAGTAGTGCAGAGCGATAGTCAGTTCGACTACCCCCAGCCCGGAACCAAAATGCCCCCCTGTTTGGCCTGTGCTGTAGAGTAAATACTCACGCAGTTGATTGGCCAGCTCCGGCAGTAGAGAGGGCTCCAGCAGACGCAGCTGGGACGGGTCGTCGATGCTATCGAGTAGCGGGGTCGATGGCCTGGACAGAGGTAATGTTTCAAACATGGGGCATCCGCTTATAGTGCGATCACGCCAAGGGCGTGCCGAGAGCCGGATTGTAGCGCAAAGTAGGGCTGATTACTGCTTAAATAGCGGCTTTCCGAGAGAGCAAACACCGCTGCGCAGCTCAGTGAGCACGGGCGACAATGTAGTCGCACAATTGCCGCAGTAATTGCGCGCCCTGGTCAAAGTCGACTAAGGCTTCGCCAGCCCCGCGATGCAAGGCTAGCAATTTGGCCTTGGCCCCGGACATGCCCAATATTGAAGGGTAGGTCGGTTTGTTTAGGGCACGATCGGCACCCTGAGTTTTGCCCAGGGTGGCAGTGTCCGCCTCGATATCGAGTATGTCGTCCTGGACCTGAAAAGCAAGGCCAATGGCCTCCCCGTAGCGGTCGAGGGCCTGCATTTGCAGCGGATTGGCGCCGGCGATAGTGCCGCCCATGGCCACGGCTGCTCTTATTAGTGCCCCGGTTTTCAGCCGGTGTAGCGTTTCCAGCTGTGTTTCGTCAATTGACTGGCCAACAGAGCCCAGATCGATGGCCTGTCCTCCGACCATGCCTCGGGGCCCTGCGGCGGCGGCCAGCAGGGACACCAGTTCGAGGCGGGTACTGGCTGTGCAGCTCGGTAGCTCGGTCAATAACTCAAAGGCGCGGCTGTGCAGTGCGTCTCCGGCCAGTATTGCGGTAGCTTCGTCGAAGGCCCTATGGCAAGTTGCCTGGCCCCGCCGCAGGTCATCGTCGTCCATTGCCGGCAAATCATCGTGAATCAGTGAGTAGCAGTGCAGCATTTCCACTGCGCTGGCGGCCATGGCCAGGTCCTCGTCGCGCTCGCAGGTGCCCACCGCGGCGGCGGCGGCGTGTACCAGCAGTGGCCGGATGCGCTTGCCGCCGTTGAGCAGGCTGTAGTGTAGGGCCTGTTGCAGGCGGCTCAAATAGCGGCTGCTATCGACGCCGGCAAAGGGGCTAGCTAAAGAGCCCAGATGGCGCTTCAAATCCTGGTCGATAGCGTTCTTGCTGCGGGTCAGTTGCTCGGTAAAGGAATCGCTCATAGCACTCAGCGATCGCCGCCGGGCACGGTGACGTTTTTTAACTCGCCGTTTTCCTCTATCAACATCTGCACTTTCTGTTCTGCGAGAGCCAGTGCGCCCTGACATTCGCGGGTTAGTTTTATACCTTGTTCAAAAGCCTTGAGAGATTCTTCCAAAGTCAGGTCACCTTGTTCCATCTCCTCAACCAGCTCTTCGAGTTGGTCCAGAGCTAGTTCAAAATCGACGCTTTTTTTCGTTTTAGCCATTATCATTCCCGTTAATTCTCGCCGATGGCGACAGTATTTGATTGTAGTGAATCATGGTGGGCAAGGCTAGTTAAGCGCGCATATTATTGATTTGACAATAATTTTAATGACTCAGGATATTTCTAAAGCTTGCGCTTGCCGGGCCGCTAAAAACTGTACAACACGGCTAATTACGGTCAAAATCAGGTGATTGGGCTGTTGTTAAGTGTTACCGTCTAACGGGCAGCTGGGGTCTTTCGAGGGAGGTTTGTTAAGCCCGCGCGATCCGTGTTGCGAAGGGAAAACGCTATAGAGCGTGTGATTTGGTTTAATTGGGAGCATAGCAGTGGATTTAGCAACCCTTATTGGCATGATTGGTGCCATGGTTATCATTTTAACGTCTATGTTTCTCAGTGGAGGATTGGGTCAGTTTTACGATACTCCCTCGGTACTCATTGTTATTGTCGGCAGTATTTTTGTGGTGATGAGCAAATTCGGGCTTAGCCAATTTCTCGGTGCCGGTAAAATAGCCGGCAAGGCCTTTATGTTTAAGTTGCCCGATCCCTCCGAGATGATTGACGAAATAGTCGGTCTGGCTGACGAAGCGCGCAAGGGCGGGCTGTTGGCGCTGGAGGGCAAAGAGGTCAGCAGCGATTTTTTACAAGGGGGTATTCAGCTATTAGTCGACGGCCACGATCCCGAAGTGGTGAAGACGCTGCTGATGAAGGACAAAGATAAAACCGTCGACCGCCACGCAATCGGCTCTGACATTTTTTCTTCGCTGGGTGATGTGGGGCCGGCGATGGGTATGATCGGCACACTGGTGGGGCTGGTGGCGATGCTGGGGAATATGGATGATCCCAAGTCAATCGGTCCGGCTATGGCGGTGGCACTGCTGACCACGTTATACGGTGCGATGCTGGCGAATATGGTTGCCATCCCTATTTCTGATAAATTGGCGCTGCGCCGCAACGAAGAAGATATGAGTAAGAGTCTTATCATCGATGCATTGTTGGCTATCCAGGGTGGCCAAAATCCCCGGGTTATCGACTCGATGCTGCGCAACTATCTGCCGGAAAATCAGCGCAAGACGGAAGAAGAGTAATGCCTGCGACGTCACTATGGGCTAACGCTGGCACTGCGGTGTCTGCCGCCGGTACTCGTCAATGAGTGACGATGTCGCTGACTGCCCGGAATGTCCACCACCGGGATCGCCGGGCTGGATGGGCACCTTCGCCGACTTGATGTCGCTGCTGATGTGCTTTTTTGTGTTGCTATTGTCCTTCGCCGAAATGGACGCAATGAAGTTCAAACGTCTGGCGGGTTCCATGGCCCAGGCTTTTGGCGTGCAAAATAAGATCGATTTAAACGATCCACCCAAGGGCACCAGTATAATCGCTCAGGAATTTAGCCCCGGCCGCCCAGAGCCAACCCCTATTAACGAAATTTATCAGCACACTGACGATATCACCCAGCTGTCTTTGGATGTGGAGTGCGCTGCGGAGTACGATGTTGAGGCCGGTGCCGAAAGCCAAGAAGCGGGGGTGCAGGAAAAGGTGGAAATATCCGAACGCATCGAACAGCTTATCGAGGAAACCAAGGCCGACGCAGTGGATTTGGCTACGGCTCTCAGTGAGCAGATCGCCAAGGGCGAAGTAGAAATCGAAACCAAGGGGCGCCAGATTATTGTGCGTATCCGCGAAAAGGGTTCTTTTGCCTCGGGCTCAGCAACCCTTGCCAATAATTATTTGCCGCTATTACAGGAGGTGCGCGACGTGCTAGCCAGTAAGGAGGGCAGCATATCAGTGCAGGGCCATACCGACAGTATTCCGATGAATGCAAATGCCCGTTTTCGCTCCAATCTGGAGTTGTCCGGCAGTCGCTCAGCCTCGGTCGCGCAGGAGTTGTTGGCCGAGGCGGTGATCAATCCGCGGCGTATCAGTATCTCTGGTTTTGGTGATACTAAACCCTTGGGCAGCAACGAAACCAGCGCCGGCAGAGCTAAAAATCGACGGGTGGAAATTGTTATCCAACAGGGCTTAGACGAAGGCATGCAAAATGATTTGGAACTGTTAAAAGAGGACGATCCTGACTATTATCAATCCTTGGAGTTGGAGAATACTCCGGTATTTAAACTCGATTCAAGTGAGATATTTTAGCGGGCTGGGAATTCAATCGCAGCCCTGATCATTCAGTTTTGAGCGGCGTCGCCAGCGTTCGTGCCTGTTAATGTTACCGCGAGTTTCTCCACTATCAAATCAGGAAAAGCAGGACGTATATGCTAGAAGAGCGTAGAAAGTATTTCCGCATCGACGACTATTTGGGTTTGGCCTATAGCTTGCTGGGTGCTGAGGAGGCCAAGCTGTTTGTCGAGGAGGTCAAACAAAATAATGGTGCTATCGACTATGCCGCTAACTTTGACAATCGTATTCACACCCTGTTAGGTGCCTGTAAGGTGCAATCGCCACTGGCCGCAGAGTTGTTGGATCTACTCAATAAAAAGCTCAACTTTATTGTCTCCCAGTTGGATGTTGACGGCGCGCCCAGCGCCGTTGTCGATTATCGTATGAGCTCGGTAAATATCAGTGCCTGTGGTATGGGTTTTGTCGATAAGCAGCCGTTGCAGACCGGGCAAATCCTCAAGTTAGATTTGAGACTGTCACCGGAGGAGCTTACTATTGTGACCCTGGCCCAGGTAGTGGCCTGTGAGGAGCTCCCCGAAAACGAGTATTTTCTGCGTCTGAGTTTTCCGCAAATAAGCTCGGCCGATCAAGAATTGCTGATTCAGCACGTGGTGAAAAAGCAGAGTGCTCAGCTGCGTCAACGGCGCCGTGAGGAAGAGTTGCAAAAGTCTTGAGCGGCCCCTTTGATACCACAGCCCTGGGCATCGGCCACTAAACGCCCCCGCCGCACAAGATTCAGAGCGGGCCGTCAACACTTACACTAAGCAATCACGCTATCTCGCCAAACTCTGTTGCCGTTCGGCGTCTGCCTGTAACAACTTGTTTTCGATAGCTTTGGCCTGTTGCAGCGCTCGCAGCTGATGCTCGGGAATGGCTCCCTTCGATGCGGTGTCGTCGCTTCGCTCCACTGAATTGTTGTCACAACCGCTGCCGAGACAGCCAATCAGTAATAATCCTAAGAGTTTTGTTAGCGTGTTCATAGTGTACTCGCATGGTTGGTAAAAGGATTGGTATTCGCTGTGGTCATTATGTAAATAGGGCTGAAGCACCGCAGCGGCTGGTCTTAATAATCGTGCTATCACTAGCGACTGTATTGGCGCTACAGCGATGCCGTTGCCCACAGCTGATATAGCGGAGCAGCTGGACCTGCCCCGGGGATTATGGCACCGCGCTCCAGTTGCGATGCCTTTCGATGAGAGAGGCCGCTGTCGACTGGAGCGCAGAGCGCGGTTGGCAGGCGGTACCCTGAGTACCATTACGCTAAGGCGGGATGTTATCACCACCGTTCAGCCTCTGCCCCGCAGGACATTGATAACCTATTCTACCCAGGTACTGAAGACTACTTGGATTGCAGTGATGGGTTGCTGTTTACTGGCGCGGTCTGATCCTCGCGCTCAAACCAGCGACCCAGATACAATCCCACCGCCGCCCATAGCAGAGCGATCAGTGCGCCGACCATGGCAACCGCTGCCAGCCCTAACCCCAACCCCTGGGTAAGGCCGGTAAATAGCCAGGCCATGATGGTATCGCCACCGCGATAGGCAACGATATCAATGACTGGTTTGGCCTTAAATCGCGTTTCGCGATCGACCCGGGTGAATAGCATTTCTCTGGCCGGTCGGGTGATCGAATAATTACCTGCCCGTCTAATGATTTGCAGGCCAATAACAACCGGAATTAGTGGCGCCGCTGCGATGGTTAGTAGGCCGATAGCGATAACGACGGGTACTAGGGCAATGGTCGCAGGCAGGCCGAATTTTTCTACCAGCCGCCCGGTGGCAAACAGACCCGTGGCTATGGACAAAAAGTTAACCAGTAAATCCATTTGTGCCCATATGGCGGCGCGTTCAGCGCGGCTATAATCGGCCAATAGATTCTTTAACTCGAAATAAACAAAGGAGCTAATGCCTGTATATAGAAAAATGAAGGCGCCAATAGCCAGCAGGTAGGGGTTGGTGAAAAACATCTTGAAACCGGCAAAGGGATTGCCGCCGATGGTTGCTCGGGAATGATCCGAGGGCTGGCGCTCGTTGTGCAGTTCGCCGGATTTTAATCCCTGCAGGAAAAAGATTAGCGGAATCGGTACTAGCAGCATAACACTGGCGATAAGCATCAGATTGTCGGTGCCCAGAGACTCGGAAAAAAACGAGGGTATCGCTGGGCCGATAAGCCCGCCAACACTGGCGCCCACGGCAATAATACTAAATAGTCTGCCGGCCTGTTCTTTGTTGAACAGATCAGACATGAAGCTCCAGAATATCGACAGGTGAAACAGACTAAACACACTGACCCAGACATAAAAACACTTGTCGATTAGGTCGCGGTCCGCCGACACCGTGGCGGCGGTATAAAATAAGACAAAGGTGGCGGCAAAAAAACCGTACATGCCGGGTACCAACAAAGTAAAGCGCACCCGGGAGACCGCGAAGCCGTAAAAAGCGACAATTGCAGTACTGATAAAAAAGTTGAGGGTCCACAGCCAGCTCAACTCGGCGTCGGTCCAGTCGCTGGCCATGGCGTCGCGCACCGGCCGCAATATGTAGTAAGCCGACATCAGAATGACGACAAACAAAAAAGCGCCAGAGGTTGCTCTGACTTCATTGGCTTCGATTTTTGAAACTTTTTTTAATAGATTGTTAATCAGGTTATTACTGCTATTACCAGTCACCGGGGGTTCCTTAGATTGACTCAATGGGGGGGTTGATCGGGAAGTCGTCGCAGCGAATGCTTACTCGAGATGTTGTACCGCTAGTGAATAACTGCTGATACATGCTCTTCGAGCTGATCCAGTTCGTCGTCTTTGATACCCAAGTGAAAACGGATACCGCAGCGAAAGCTCTGGTCCAGTTTGGTGCGGTTGCAGATTATGCCTGTTATTTCAGTCACGGTCGAATCGTCGGTGCGGATAACCAGTGAGACATGGTCACCGATCGAGAAGCAGTGCTCGGTTTCCATGCCTATGCCGTAGCGACTAAAATCAACGGATTTGATCATACCCTTAACCCAGCTGCTGTCTTCCTGGCGCAGTGACTTGATTAGTACTTTGAGCTCACTGGTTGGATAGCGGTAGTAGTGGCGGCGCTCATCGATATCGCTGGTCTGTTGAGTCATGCTGTACTGCCTGTTGGTCGTTGAATAAGCGTATTGCTCTATAGAATGGCAATGTTTTAAAGATTGTCAATATTCTATCGAGGCTCAGTAGAGTATAGCCCCTGAGTTAGATGATTTGAGCCTGCTGTTCGGCGCCTCTCAGCATTGCCTCAATCAATTGTGCGGCGTCAAATTTTGTTAGCGCTTCGTCGGCACCAACCTGGTGGGCCTGACCGACACTAATCTCGCTGGATAAAGATGTGTGTAAAATGATATAGGCCTGGGCTGTCGCGCTGTTATTCTTTACCTCAAAGGCGAGTTCGTAGCCGTCCAGACCGGGCATTTCAATATCGCTCACCAGTATGTTAATACGAGTATTGTTGGCAGCCTGCTCCAGCATGATACCCAGCGCCTCGCGGCCGTTGGTGGTGACACGGTAGGGAATGGAGAGGTTGTTCAGTGCCTCTGATAGCTGCCTGCGGGCCACCAATGAATCGTCGACTAATAAAATATTTAGCCCCTGTAACAATAACAGCTGCCGGCTATCGATCTGCAAGCCCTCTTGGGGGGCCTGGGGATAGATGGAGGACAGCAACAGCTCGACATCCAATAGTTGTATGAGTTGTTCTTCGACCCAAGTGACACCGGTTAGAAAGGCGTTGGGGCCGAGGTTTTTAGGGGGCGAGCTGATGTCGCGCCAGCTACAATTGACAATACGATCTATTGCTCGTACCGCAAAACCCACGGTTATGCGCTGGCAGTCGGTAACAATGATATAGCAGCTGGCTTTTTCCTCATCCGCGAGGGGCGCAAAGCCGATTGCCGCCGCCATGTCGATAACGGGAATAGTGGTGCCACGAATGGTGGCGGAGCCCAATACAGCGGGGTGCGATTGCGGCAGCGAGGTTAATTTGAGCATCGTCACCAGCTCTTTGATTTTAAGCGTGCCGATGGCAAAGGTCTGAGCCTTATTAAGGCGAAACAACAACATGCCCTGTGCCAGCCCCACTTGTTTAGTCATGGAAATGTATGTCCTTTAAGCAGATTAGTAGCGGCTTGTATTGAGTGCCGATTTATCGAGTTGATCGTTTAATGTTGGCCAGAGGAAGTTCCCCACAGTGCTTTTAAGCGCTTATCGCGGCCGCAGTTCCAGCGATAGTACTTATAGCGCTTGGGGTTTTTTATATAGTAGTCTTGGTGGTAATCTTCTGCCGGATAAAACGCGGTGGCAGCGATAATTTTTGTTGCCAGCGTTTTGTTGCCCGGCAGCTGTGTGCGAGCGTGCTCCATGCTCTGCTGCGCCAGCTGCTGCTGTTCATCATCGAGGGCAAAGATGGCACTGCGGTAGCTGGGGCCCTTGTCGCAGAACTGACCGCGGCTATCCAGGGGGTCGATATTGCGCCAAAAGTGTTTCAGCAGTTGCGAATAACTAATTATTGCCGGATCAAAATCGATTTCCACCGCCTCGTAGTGGCCAGTGTTGCCGTAGGTCACTTCTTTATAGTGGGGATTTACTTTGTTGCCCCCGGTATAGCCCGATACAGCGGCGCGTATTCCAGCAAGGTCCTGGAAGTCGGATTCGATACACCAAAAGCAGCCACCGGCAAACAGGGCCTTGTCGGCGTTGCAAACAGAGCTCGTGAGTAATAATAGTGCTATTGCTATTTGTTGCTTAATCATACTGCCGACCTTCCTTGAGTTACCTGGGGCGCTTCCGATGAGAGTGATCGCGCAAAGTGGGGTCACCCTCGGCCAGCGACAGGATTATCTGTTGTGCCGCTGGCCATTTAGCTATGTTCTATTTCAGTATGTGTAGTGGTGATTGGGGTTTTTGAAAACGGTTCCCCTGCATTAGCTGCCCATAGATTATCATTTTGTTGTGGGGGCGTATAGCAGGCGAAGGGCGCTGCGGATTGGCGCCTAAAACAATGTCATAACAAGTTGCTTGCGGACACTGGTCGTAGTTGAATAGTCGCTGTACACTGCGCTGCTTGGGGGCAATAGACACATGAATCAAAAACGCTTAATCATAGGTATCTCTGGCGCATCGGGTATTGTCTACGGCCTGCGCCTGTTGCAGGTGCTGCAGGCAACGCCTATCGAGACGCATCTAGTCGTCAGCAAGTCGGCAGAGCGCACACTGGGCTATGAGCTTGACCTCAGCCTGGCCGAACTGCAGGGTTTGGCGGACCAGGTCTATGCGGTTAAAGACATCGGCGCGGCTATTGCCAGTGGCTCCTTTCCCACCATGGGTATGGTAATTGCTCCTTGTTCAGTGCGTACCATGTCGGAGATTGCCTGCGGCACCACTAGCACGCTGTTGACTCGGGCGGCAGACGTGGTGTTAAAAGAACGCAAAAAATTGATCTTAATGGTGCGTGAGTCTCCGTTGCATCTGGGGCATTTGCGGACCATGACAGCCCTCAGTGAAATGGGTGCCATTATCGCACCGCCGGTACCGGCATTTTACAACCGTCCAGAAACGATCGACGAACTTGTAAATCACAGTGTTGGTAGGGTGCTGGATTTGTTGGATATTGATGTCGATCTGGTCAGGCGCTGGGGTATCGATGTTGGTTGATTTACCGCACAATTATATTGAATGCCACCGGCTGCCGTTTATTAGGAGAATCTGTGTCCCATACTAACGTGTCCCATAATGAGGGCCATCGATCACATCGCATTGCCTGGTTGCGGGCCGCAGTACTCGGTGCCAACGACGGTATCGTATCGACAGCCAGCTTGATTATCGGTGTGGCCGCAGCGGATGCAGCCCGGGGTGAGGTATTGTTGGCGGGTGTGGCAGGGTTGGTGGCCGGCACCATGTCAATGGCGGCCGGTGAATATGTCTCGGTCAGTTCTCAGGCGGATACCGAGAAGGCTGAACTGGCGCTAGAGTTGCGACACTTGCAGGAGAATCCCGAGTTTGAGATGGACGAGTTGACGGACATTTATATCGAGCGCGGTCTCGATGTTGATCTGGCCTATCAGGTGGCAAAAAAATTAACCGAGCATGATGCCCTTGCCGCCCATGCCCGAGACGAGCTGGGAATTTTTGATCAGGTTAGCGCCAAGCCGATTCAGGCGGCAATGTCTTCGGCGTTGACTTTTATCGCCGGGGCCTCACTGCCGGTACTGGCGGTGTTGTTGGTGCCGGCAACACAAATCATTAGCTGGGTGGCCTGTTTATCACTGGTATTTCTGGCATTGTTGGGGGCCCTGGCGGCACGGGCCGGTGGTGCCTCTATTGCCCAGGGTGCAATCCGAGTGACATTTTGGGGCGCGCTGGCGATGGCACTTACAGCCCTGGTGGGAAATTTGCTAGGAGTGGCTATTCACTAGCTTCGAGGGTGGGAGTAAGCAATGTTAGCGCAGGGCAAGAGGGTTTCACTGGTACTGGGTAGTGGTGGGGCCAGGGGCCTGGTACATGTCGGGGTGATCAACTGGCTCGAAGAGCAGGGCTATCAGATTGAGTCGATCGCCGGCTGCTCTATGGGCGCTTTAGTTGGCGGTATCTACGCGCTGGGTAAACTGGATCAATTCACCGATTGGATTAAAGGTATTAGCGCCGTCGAAATGTTTAAATTGATGGACTTTACCTTAGCCCAGGGAGGGCTATTAAAGGGCGACAAAATTATTAAGGTGCTGGTCGAGCTGGCCGGCGATGCCCTTATCGAGGAACTGCCGATCAGCTATACCGCGGTGGCGGCGGACATAAGTAATGAGAAAGAGGTGTGGATTCAAAAGGGATCGCTCATTGAGGCGATTCGAGCCTCGATATCCCTGCCATTATTGTTCACCCCGGTGCAGCGCATGGGGGTGCAACTACTCGATGGAGGGGTGCTCAATCCAGTGCCGATTGCGCCGACTTTTGGCGATCACAGTGAACAAACTATTGCGGTCAATTTAGCGGGCAGCCCCGATCCGATGTTGGCGGACGCTGGTAGCAAAGAATCGGTCCGCACTGAACAGCGCTCGGCGCTGGGCCTGAAAATGGCGCAATTTATCGACTCGCTGAGCCCGGCGGCAGCGGTCAGTACGAATCTCAGTATGTACCGGGTTGTCGACCAGGCCTTCGACGCCATGCAGGGCACTATAGCCCGGCAAAAACTGGCGGCCTACCCGCCGGATATTCTGCTGGAAGTGCCGAGAAATCTCTGTGGCACGTTGGAATTTGACCGCGCCGAAGAGTTGATCGCCTACGGCTACGAATTGGCTGGGCGAACCCTGGCTGGGGCGGCATAGCTCGTTAGAGTCGTTCGACAGGCCAAGCAGCATCCCAATATCCAGCACGGATAATTACCGCCAACCTTCACCGTGTAGCGCTGCTGCGCACCGCGACATTATGTCGCATTTTATTGGCCGCCGAAGTTCTCTATTATTGCGCCCTGAATCGACTGCCATCATTGACAGGGAGGCCCTATGACACAGCAACAACACGCCGCAGCCACACTATTATTACTGCTGGCAGCTTTAAGCCAGGCTGAAACCAATCCGGAGCAAATGCTGGTACAGGGACAATATCCCGCCGGTGACCAATTGATCGCGGGTGGAGTACAGCACAGTTTTGCCGACAGTGCTGAGTTGTTGAAGGCATTGCCCGGTGCAGCGGTTAACCGCAACGGCGGCTTAACCGGGCTGGCTCAGTACCGAGGCATGTACGGCAACCGGGTCGGTATTACCATCAACGGAGTCAGTATTGTCAGCGGCGGTCCCAACACGATGGATAGCCCGCTGTCCTATATTCCCCAGGCTCAGCTACAGGCTCTGGAACTGACCCGTGGGCTGGCTTCTGTGGCCCAAGGGCAGGAGACCATCGGCGGTTATATCAATGCTAACAGTGCCACCGGCAGCTTTGCCACTAGCGATGAGTTCGCCTTACAGGGTAGCTTTCAGAGCAACTGGAATAGTCACAATAACGGCTCCAGTAGCCACCTGCAGATCGGCGCAGCCAATAATCGGCATCAATTGGGCGCCAGTATCGATATTGATCACGCCGACGATAGCGAGTTTGATCACGGTAAGGAAATGGCAGCGACTAGCTACGATCGCAAGCGCTACGATGTCTTTTACGCCTTTGCCGGTGCCGACAGTAGCGCCAGTATCCGCTGGGGTATCAATCGCACCGACGACTCCGGCACACCGGCGCTGCCCATGGATATTATCGTTATCGATTCCGACCTGGTCAGCGTTAAATTTGATAGCCAACTGGGTAATGTCGGCCTCAGCTATCGGGCCAGTTACAGCGATGTTTTCCACCGTATGGACAATGTTTCTCTGCGTCAGCCTAGCATGATGCGCCGTAATAACGACGCTAGCGCTCAGCAGTGGTTCCACAAGTTAGCTTTGACGTTACCGGTGTCAGTCGGTGAGATTGTCAGCGGTGTCGACTACAGCTCGGCCCGCCATCAGTCGCTGGTAACCGATCCCAGTAATGAGCAATTTTTTGTGCGTAATTTCAACCGTTCTGAGCGCCGGCTGCGGGGCCTGTTCGCGCAATGGGAACATCAGCAGCAAAGCTGGTACTGGCAGCTGGGTGCACGGGTCAACGAAGTGGAGATGCGCAGTGGTGAAGTGGCTAATCACAATAATTCGATGTTAGCGATGGTCTTTAACCAGAGCGACCGCTCGGTTACCGACAGCAACACTGACCTGGTGGCCAAATTGAATTACACGGTCGATGAGCGCCTAGTGCTGAACGCCGGTCTCGGCCGCAAGAGCAGAGCCCCCTCCTATCAGGAACGCTACCTGTGGATGCCGATGCAGGCAACCGGTGGCTTGGCGGACGGGCGCACCTACATCGGTAATATTAATCTGAACAGCGAACAGTCTGATGAGGCGACGCTGGGCTTTGATTATCGTAGTACTGAATTGGCGGTGAGTCTGCACGGATTTTATCGCAGGGTAGACGATTATATCCAAGGTCTGCCGACCGCCAATGCCATGGCGTTGATGATGAATAGTTCGACCCTGGAATTCTCCAATGTCGATGCCAGGCTCTATGGTGGAGAATTGAATTACCGGTTGGAACTGGCCGACAGCTGGGCCGTAGACGGAGGTATAAACTACGTTCGAGGTGAGCGTCGAGATAGCCGCGATAATTTATATCGCTTGGCGCCGCTTAATGGCCGCTTGGCACTGACGTATTCACGGGATAGCTGGCAAGGTATTGTCAGTGGCGAAATGGTGGCGAAACAGCACCGCGTAGCCACTGTTAACGGTGAAAAGAAAACTGCAGGGTATGGTTTGGTGCATGTTAAATGGCTGTGGACACCGAGTGGGAAACTCAATATCCACGCAGGTGTGAATAATGTTTTCGATCGTCGTTACCAGGACCATCTGGCTGGCTATAATAATGCCCGCGGCGGTGACGTTGAGGTTGGTGAACGCCAGTATGGTAGCGGCCGCAGTGTTAATGCCGGTGTGTCGTACCACTTCTAAATCGCGGCTTTTAAGTCCAGTGCACCGGTGGTCGGTAAATAAATGCTAAACTGTGGCGATGAATTCGAAGCAGCTATTTTTTTCCGCCCCGCACAACAACATGCGCCGACTGTTAGTTATTCGGGCAATGTTCGTCGGGGTTTGTACGCTTGCCATCGTCGTTGCGTATTGGTTGCAACTACCGCTGCACTACCAGCCCATCGGCGCTATCCTGGCACTGTTGGCGGGGGTTAACTTTGTCAGCCTCCGGAGCCTGTCTAGGACCGGTCAGGTATCCGATGGTACGTTGTTTGTTCAGTTGTGCGTTGATCTACTCAGCATCAGTCTGCTGCTTTATTTTTTGGGCGGGGCGGACAATCCCTTTGTGTCATATTATCTGGTGCCCATCAGTCTGGCCACGGTGACCTTGTCCTGGGTTTTTGTGGTGCCGCTAACCGTCTTTGCTTTGGCACAATATACGGTGTTGTTCTATTTCAATATACCGCTGCCGGACTTATCTCAGCATCAGCATGGCAGCGGCGTCGCAAGTATAAATTTGCACAGTCTCGGCATGGGATTTAATTTTCTGATCAGTGCTTTGATTGTCACCTACTTTGGTTTGAAAATGGCCCAGGCGCTGCGCCGCCAAGCCGCCGAATTGGCGGCCCAGCGAGAGGACAACTGGCGCGATGAGCAGCTGTTGGCGGTGGCGACGCTGGCTGCGGGCACCGCTCACGATCTAGCCACGCCGTTGACCGCCATAAAGATATTGGCCGGTGAACTTTGTTACGAATATCGCGATCAGCCTAAATTATTAGAAGACCTAGAGGTGTTGCGCAACCAGGTACTGCACTGTAGTACTACACTGCAGCAATTACACGAGCGGGCACAGTTAGTGCCTGGTCAGGACAGTCAGCGGCAGAACCTGCGCGACTATTGTGAACAGCTTACCGATCGGTGGCTATTATTGCATCCCCAGGTGAACGCCGACATCGATATCGATGTTACGTCGCCGGCAATTAGCGCGATTCTTCACCCCACAATCGAACAGTCCGTAGCCAACTTGCTCAATAATGCCGCCGAAGCTAGCCCCGAGCATATAGCCATCGTCATAGACTGGAATGAGCAACGGCTGAGAGTTTGTATAGATGATAGCGGTCCCGGTATTAGCGAGGAAGTGGCGGCCCGTATCGGTCAACCCTTTAACAGTAGCAAGGGCAAAGGGCGTGGTCTGGGCCTGTTTCTGACCCACGCCACTATCACTCGTAACGGTGGTAGTGTCAGCCTGGAAAACAGACCCGCCGATGCATCTGGTACTCGTACAGTAGTAGAATTACCACTCAAACAGGTACAGCAATCGATATGAGCGAAGCGTTGCTAATTGTTGACGATGACGACGTTCTGCGCATGGTGTTGGCGCGGGCTTTCATTCGCCGCGGCTTTGAGGTGGCGGTAGCGGGTTCGGTTGCCGAGGCCCTGGCACTGGCGGGCCAGCGCAGGTTTAGCCGGGCGGTGGTCGACCTGAAATTAAATCAGGACTCAGGACTGCAATTGATTGGGGCATTGAAAAAAGATTACCCCGCCATGGATATTGTGATGTTGACGGGTTATTCCAGTATTGCCACTGCGGTCGAAGCGATTAAGTTGGGCGCGGTCAACTACCTGTGTAAGCCTGCTGATGCCGATGAGATTCTACAGGCTTTTCAGACCCAGCCCGGCGATACTACCATCGATGCAGCGAGCAAGCCGCCCTCAGTTAACCGCTTGCAGTGGGAACATATTCAAAAAGTATTGGCGGAATACGACGGTAATGTGTCGGCTACGGCCAGGGCACTTAATATGCACCGGCGCACGCTGCAACGCAAACTGCAGAAAAAACCGGTGGTGAGATAGCGGGCGCTGAGTTATCGAGAACGAGCACTCCGGCTGCCCTCAAGACCTCGTGGCAGTGAGTGAGTTGTGCAGCGACTTCCTAGCTGTTGATAGCCTGTATAAAGAGCGCAAAACACAGACCAAAGCCGGCCAGATAAGTGCCCATTGCACCGATAAAACGCAGTGGGTTGGGCTTGGCCATAGACTGGGGGAAGACCAGCCCGGCGACAATAATATAGCGGCTAGCGGTGGCGGCGATCATACACCACAACACCCAGGGCGCTTGCTCGCTGGTGCTTAAAATAAACAACAGCAGTGCAATAATAGGCACATATTCCGCGGTGTTGCCATGGGCGCGAACCAATTGGTATAGCGTGTCTTGCGGATCGTTGGGGCTGGAAAATAGTGTGTTGGACTTACCTCTGGCGGTGGATACGGCGAAACCCAAGCCTATGCAGAGCAGTGCCAGTGCGGCGATACAAATAAGAGGGACGGACATAGTGACTCCTAAAGTTAGTGCTGGGCCGAAGTGCCCTGACGGATTAAATACCGATGCGCCTTAGCCCATCTGGGCTGTCATTCAAGATCGCAGGCAATTTCTTCCCGCTTCCTTGGCGCTGTACAAGGCCTTGTCCGCGGCCTTCAATACGCCATCGGCGCTGTCTGTGCTGTCGCCGCGTTCGGCGACGCCAATACTAATGGTGACAGACACCGTTTTTTGACGCCCGCTCTGACCGCGATTGCCGGCGCCCTTTTTCGCATTGCGCGGGCGGCTCTTTTTATCGCGCAGGATAATGGGGTAGTCGGCGATCGCTTCCCGTACCGCCTCTAAGTGCGGCACACACTGTTTCAGCTTTTTGCCGGTAAAGACGATGGCGAACTCTTCTCCGCCGTAGCGGTAGGGAATACCGCCGCCACTGACTTCAGCAATATTGGCGGCGACAATTTTTAACACGTCGTCGCCGACATCGTGTCCATGGGTGTCGTTGAATTTTTTAAAATGATCTACGTCCATCATCGCCATGACGTAGCTGCGACCGAGTCCGCGCATCTTCTCATTGAGCGCGCGCCGCCCCAGTAAACCGGTCAAATCGTCGCGATAGGCCATGTCGTGGGAGCTACGTAACAGACTTATAATGAGTGTCAGGCCCGCGGCAGCGAACATAACCGTCGAAATCAGTTGCCGATCGAAAAATGCCAGAGTGATATAACAAAACAGCAGGCAGCCCCACAGCGCGGCCTCAGCCTCGGCGTTGCGGTGGGCCAGCAGTAGCAGGCCTAGCAGCATTAGCCCGCCACACCACAGACTGGCATTCACCGACATAACATAGCCGTCAATCGGTTTGAGGGTGAAAAGTATGTCGATGCTGTGCAACTGCTCAGCGCTGATATGTTGCTGAAAAAAATAACTGACAGCAAACAGCAGCGGTACAATCGACAGGGGTATGAGGCTGTGACGATTCCACAGACCGCGTTCTGGCAGCAGCATTAACAATACGATCGCCAGTGGCGCCAGCAAATTTAAACTGTAAAAAATATAATGGCTGCTGTCGTCGCTAAGGGTGTTTTGCAGGTAGTTTTGGATAAGCCAAAATACAATGGCCATAACCAGGGCTGCGACAAAATACCTAGAGCGATTAAAAAAGTGGGCGAGACCCAGCACGACAAAAAATACGGCATAGGGCAGCCATTTGGCAATCTCAATAAAGTCAGGGGCGAGAAGATCGGTTTTGCTGAGGGTATAAGCCGCCGCTAGCAATAGCAGTAGCGGTGTGGTCAGGCGAACAAGTGGTTTTAGGGACAGGGGCATGAAGGGTGTCAGTTCGGTGAATGTGAGCACTAGTATAGATGAAATGACGGCGGCAGTGCGCCTTAGCGAGCTAATTGTGGTCCGCTAAGGCCCTAACCGCTGGTCCCGGAGGTTATGTTCCGATGGCGCCATCACGCTTAAGTGCCGCCAGTTGCACCGGGTTCAGGCCCAGCAGCTGTTCGAATACTTCGGTATTGTGGCTGCCCAGTTTCGGTCCGGACCAGTGGGTCTGGCCTGGAGTGGATCCCAGTTTTGGCAGTATCGCTGGAATTTTTAGCGGTTTCCCGTCGATTTCAACCTGCTCGAACATGCCTCTGGCTTGGTAGTGGGGGTCATCCATCATATCTGCTACCGTGTAAATGGGCCCTACCGGCACCCGCTCGGCTTCTAGTTTGTCAATGATGCTGGCAGCATCATGTTGCAGGCACCAGGTGGCTAGCACCTGTTCGATTTTTTGCTGCTGGGCAACACGTTTGGCGTTGTCGTTGAGGTTCGGGTCTTCGGCCATATCCCGGCGCCCGGCGGCGATCATCAGGCGCCGATAAATGGAGTCGCCATTACCGCCGATCACCACATATTTTCCGTCTGCGCAGCGGAAGGTGTTAGTCGGCACAATGCCCGTTATGGTGGTGCCGGAGGGTTGACGCACAATGCCGGCACCGTCGTACTCGGGTACAACTGCTTCCATAAGATTGAACATTGACTCGTACAGAGCTACATCGATAATCTGGCCCTCGCCGTCGGCATTGTTGCCGCGTTCGATAATGGCCAAACAAACACCTAGCGCCGCGTGGATACCCGCAATGGTATCGCCGATACTCAGGTTGGGCCTAACCGGAGCCTGGTCGGGAAAGCCGTTTAAATAGCGAAAGCCGCTATAACCTTCGCACACGGAGGCGAATCCTGGCTTGCTGGCATTGGGGCCATCCTGGCCGTAGCCGGAAATACGGGTGTAGATAATACCCGGGTTAGTGGGTTTGATATCGGCGGGCCCCAGTCCCCACTGCTCCATCACTCCAGGGCGGAAATTCTCGATCAGTACATCGGCATCGACCAGCAGCTGTTTGACCAGGTCGCGCCCGCCCTCGGTTTTTAAATCGATGGTGACCGACTTCTTATTGCGCCCTAGGCTGTGCCACCACAGCGAAGTACCGTCTTGTACCTCACGCCAGCCGCGAATGGGATCGCCGCCATCGGGTGATTCCACTTTAATCACCTCCGCGCCAAAATAGGCCAGCATGGAACCGGTAAAAGGCCCCGCCAGCAGCTGGCCCAACTCAATAATTCGGATACCTTCTAGGGGTTTTTTTCGCGCACTAGGATTGTTAGACATGGGGTGCTTCCTGTGTATTATTGTGGTTTCCCTTATTTTCAGCGTGCCCTTGTAGCGGTAAATACTGCCCGCTGCGGTGCTGGATAGCCCTCTACGGTCTTACTGTGGTCCGCTGGGTCTAAAAACTGTTGTAGTGAGTGGAATGTCATCCACTCGGTACTGCGCTGCTCTGCTGTTGTTGTTGTTGTCAGGTCGACCATTTTGATTTGATTAAAGCCCGCTTTTTCCAGCCACGAACACAGTGCGCTGCAGCTGGGTAAAAACCACACGTTGCCCATTTTCGCATACCGGCCCTGGGGTACCAGCACCGTGGTTTCATCGCCGTCAACGACCAGTGTTTCCAGTACCAGTTCGCCGCCGGGCCTGAGCGTGTCGCGCAACTCAATCAAATGGTCGAAGGGCGAGCGGCGGTGGTACAGAACACCCATGGAAAAAACGGTGTCGAAAAAATACAGTTTTTTAGGCAGTTGTTCAATGCCAAGAGGTAATACGGTAACCCGGGGGTCATTAACGTAATACTGGGTTGCAAAAAACTGGCATACAAACAGCGGGGTGGGGTCGATACCCACCACTAGTTCGGCACCGGCACCACGCATGCGCCAACAGTGGTAACCGCTGCCGCAGCCGATATCCAGCACGGTTCTACCGGCCAGTGGGCTGATCTGCTCACACAGCCGATCCCACTTCCAATCGGAACGCCACTCAGTGTCGATCTGTGCTTCAAAGAATTGAAAGGGGCCTTTGCGCCAGGGATGCAGTCCCTTCAATAGTTCTCTAAAACTGGCCTGTTGGGCCTGGGGCTGCTGGCCGGTGACAGTGACCGCGGCACTGTTCAAATCCACCGCTGTCACCGGCCAGTCGGGCAGTTGCTGTAATACAGCGCGCCAGCGTGGCAGGTCACCGTAGCGCGCCTCGTCCAGGCCCTCATCAATCTGCCCGGGTAACATCTGCTGCCAGTGGGCGATGGCAGGGTGCTGATCGCTATAATGCTGAAGAATGTTGAGAAAGGGCTGGTAGTCGATCATAGTATTATTCGATAGTTATGGGCTAGTGGTGGCAAACAGCTGTCTGTTTGAATAGCTATGGGGCTAGCGCCGGGTGACGATGCTACAGGCTATTTTATCGCCACCATCGAGGCAAAATTAAAACACTGGAACCACACATCGGTACTACAAAAACCGACTCCCTGCAGACGCTTTTGGTGGGTGTCGATAGTTTCCGGTATCAATACGTTTTCGATGGCGCTGCGCTTCTGACTGATTTCCAGATCACTGTAACCGTTGGCGCGTTTAAATTCGTGGTGTAAGTCGGTGTTGAGCTGCTGCAGTTTGTCGTCATCAAAGAGAATTTTCTCCGACAATAATAACACTGCCCCGGGGCGCATGCCGCGGTAAATAGTCTGTAAAAATGCCTCGCGGTCTGCCGGTGGGATAAATTGCAGGGTGAAGTTGAGCACTACGACGGCGGCGTTTTCTATGCTGACCTGGCGAATATCGGCCAGTTGTAACTCCACAGTGATATCCTGGGGTCCCTGGCTGTCGGCGATAATCTCTCGGCAGCGCTGTAACATTGCCTCGGAGTTATCGACGGCGATTATCTTACCCTGGTCAGGGCTCAATTGCCGGCACATCGACAGCGTTGAAGCACCCAAGGAGCTGCCCAAATCGTAGTAGTGACTACCCGGCTGGGCATAGCGGCTGGCGATAACCCCGGTCATTGCGATAATGGTATTGTAGCCCGGCACCGAGCGCTCGATCATATCGGGAAACACTTCGACCACACTTTGGTCGAAGGCAAAGTCGGCAATCGATGCAAAGGCTTGGTTATAAATAACGTCTTTCGTGCTCATAGTGGCAACTGGCAATGAATAGGGCAGGCCACTTTAACACAGGCCCCGGCGTTCTGGGCACCAGTTAAAGCGATTCTAGCGCCCATGGCGAGTGATTTGGGCACTGCTGCAAACACATTAGCCGTGGCATTTTTTGAATTTTTTACCGCTGCCACACCAACAGGGGTTGTTGCGGTTCCAGTGTATTTTGGCCGTTGGGCTATCGGCAATATTGTCGCCGTCCAGGTAAAACCAGCGACCCTGTTCCCGAACGAAATTGGATACTTCATGCAACTGTAATAGTTGCCGTTCGCCGGGCTCAGTGCCACTTTCGACGGCGGGGCTGTAGCTGGCAACAAACTCCACCGTGCCGGACGTGTCCCCGGCGCCGCCGCGCTGGGTGTTTATAATTCTTAGCTGTAGCCACTGATCCTCGGCCAACACTGCTGCGGTAATGTTTTGGTGGGTACTGGGGTGGTGACTGAATTGTAGGTAGTCAGCATTTCGATAGGAGAATGCGCTGTAGCGCGAGCGCATCAACTGCTCAGCGGTCAGCGCCTGGCGCTGACCGCTGAGCAGTTGAGCACAGCACTTTTCGAAGGTTTTGGCACTGCCGCAAGGGCACAGTGGCGGCGCATTCATAAACGACTCTACTTGTCCGTGCTGGCTAGTAATTGCTGTATCTATCCGTAAGTGCAAAGGTAGGCTGTTTCGACCGCGACCTGTACCTGAAAAGACTCGTTGGCTGCGACAATGAATGACTCTCCTGTGGCAAACAGCTGCCACTCCTTGCTGCCGGGCAATTGCACATTCAGCGCTCCATTGACTACGGACATAGTTTCCAGCTGGCTGGTGTCGAAGGTATAGTCTCCTATTGCCATCACCCCAACAGTGGCGGGCAGAGCTTCACTCTGAAATGCGATTGAGGCGACCTTACCGTCGAAATACTGATTGATATCAAACATAACAATACCTTATAAATACGTTAGTGTCCCGCTGGGGGTAGCGGGATAATCCGGCGGGTATTATACGGGAAACAGTGGCTGCAAGACTACTGTCACAGGCACACCGCTTAGACACTAGCGGCGCTGAGAGGCCCTTGATTAGCGGTGTTGGGTAATGACAAACTGAGACTTAATAAATGTTGCAGCGCCGGCTGACTAGCAAGGGAGCGGTAGCCATCGCCCAGCAGTGACCGACACCCGAGTTGTGGTAACACATAATTACTCAGGGCTTGGTAATAGCCGTGAGCAATTATTGTGGCTGGCACACCGAGCGTAGCGCTAGTGGATGTCGATTTTGGTAGGCTGCTGAACCACTTCTTTTTGCTTGGGTACAGAGAGTATCAATAAGCCATTTTCGAATTGTGCGCTAATGTTATCCCTGTCGATATTCTCTCCCAGGGTAAAACTGCGTTTATAATCCCCAAGGTAGCGCTCGGTGCGAATGCGGCTAGTGCCCTCTGGTGTGTCTTCCTGCGTCGGTCTTTTCGTTTCGATGCTGAGCACTGACTCGTCGATCGATACATGAATGTCACTCTTGTCTATGCCGGGCATTTCCGCCACCAATTGATAGTGATCACTGTGGTCGCTGATGTCGACCCGAGGGTTTTCGCGTTCGCTAGAGACTCGTTCCGATGCCGCATTGGCGGCTGAGGAATGGCGATAGTTTGCTCTGCGGTTGTTTAATAATGTATTGAAATCAATGAGTGCGCTGCGGCTGAAAGTATTCATTTTTTGTACTCCTGATAATAGAATTTTTTCTGCATTAATAACTGTCTCAGGGTATAAATAGGGGCGAAATATGGATTAACAAGTGCAGGGTGTAGATATTTGTAAGACTATTTTTTTTACTATTGTGTTTCTCTTAGGTGTTTTTTAATAGACTTGAAATTACTATTTTTGCCCCCATGTTTTGTTGGTGGCTGCAGATCTATTGTTGTGAAATAACACTATTTTTCCAGTGTATGTGCACGCCTTTGGTTAGCGCGCCTTCGCTAGCAAACGATCCAGTGTGTTGGCAAAGAGTTGTTTGTCTTTTGCGTCAAGTGGCGGTGGTCCGCCGCTAACTTGGCCGTTGCTGCGCAGCTCTTCCATAAGGTTTCTCATGCCCAGAGTCTGCTTGATATTCTGTTTATTATACAGTGTGCCACGAGGGTTAATGCCGTGGGCACCGCGCTCAACAATGTCCGCCGCCAAAGGTATATCGGCGGTAATAACAATATCGCCAGCCTCAACCTGCTCGACAATGTAGTTGTCAGCGACGTCAAATCCAGCACCTACAACAATTGAGTTTATAAATTTTGAGGCCGGTACTTTAATAAACTGATTCGCCACCAGAGTCAGTGGCAACTGCACGCGCTCTGCGGCGCGGAATAAAACTTCTTTAACGCTATTGGGGCAGGCGTCGGCATCGACCCATATATGCATAATAGTTCTCCTGTTGTGCCTCGGCTGGGGCATTATTCTGTGCTTGGTACGCTACGTCGCCGAGCTACTTTTTGTCTTCGTTGGCATGCTCGCTCTGGCTGAGCTGTTCGCCGACAAAGCGCTGCAATGCTGGATGATTTATCAGTTCGCTGATGGTTTCATTGCGCATTAGTTTTTCTAGCATTCCCAGTTCCGTATCGGTGGCCTGGACCGAGGTGGTGGTCGCAGCAGTTTCGTTGTGTGTTGTCAGCGGCTGCTCGGTCGGCAAATCTGCTGCAGGGGGTTCACCCAAAGATAGGCGTTTACCCGGGTTGTTACTGCTGACAATTAACGCGCTACCAAGTCCCTGTGGGGGGGGTGCATTGGGGCGGGCGACAGGGGTAGGTGTCGACTGGCGCGCTTGCTGCTGCAACAGGCCACTGTCCCGCAGCAAGCGCTGCAAATCGGTACCGCTGTGGCGTGCCAGCAGTGAATTGACGCTAATGCCAACCCGGGAGGCGGCGCTGCTCAGCTGCTGACCGGCAAGGGTGCCGCCGGGGGCAACCAGTTGATAAGCCCAGATGCCGGTCAGTACCAGTATCGCCGCCACCGCGGCATTGCCGCTGGCCCCCAATAGTCCGCTACCTAGGGAGCCGCGTTTAAATAGCACGTTAAGCGGTGGTATAAGGCTGAGTAGTAGTTTAAAAACAAGAGATAATACTATGCTGCTGACAATCATGCTGGTAAAAAACAGTAGCAGTGAACTACCAATCCTGAGGGCTATGGGGCCTACAGTGATGGAGCTATTGGCAGCGATATAGCTAGTCAGGGCATCGCCGTAGCGATAGGAAAAATAGTAAGTCGCTCCGTAGCCCAACAACCGCGATAGCAGTGGCACAACACCGAGAAAGTAGCCGCGCAATGCAAACACCATCATTGCCGTGATCAGTATGCCCTCTGCCATTATTCGCGCTCCTCGTTGGGTGCTTTTCCATCATTGTGTTGCAGCTGTTGACGAAGAGATTGCAAGGCGTCCCGGTTGGCACTAAAAAGGCCTTGTTCGGTAATCAGGCCGCTGATATATCTCGCTGGGGTCACATCAAAAGCATAGTTAGCTACCGGTGAATTGTGTATGAGTTGAACTTCGCAGGCTTTGCCGGTGGCGTCTAGACCGCTAATGTGGGTCAATTCCCGGGCGTCGCGTTGTTCTATGGGGATCTCATTGACACCGTCGTCGATTGACCAGTCGATGGTAGAGGCCGGCAGCGCAACATAAAACGGAATTGCGTTAGCGTGTGCCGCCAACGCTTTTAGGTAAGTGCCTATTTTGTTACAGACATCGCCGTTGGCGGCGGTTCGGTCCGAACCAACGATGCACAGATCCACCATGCCCTGTTGCATTAAGTGACCACCAGTATTGTCGGCGATTACGGTGTGATCGATGCCTTGCTGTTGTAGTTCCCAAGCAGTTAGGCTCGAGCCCTGATTGCGAGGGCGGGTCTCGTCTACCCACACGTGCAGTGCCAGACCTCGGTCTCGCGCTTTGTAAATGGGTGCCAGTGCGGTGCCCCAGTCGACGGTTGCCAGCCAGCCGGCATTGCAGTGAGTTAATATATTGAGTGTTTCTCCTCGCCTTAATTGCGGCTGTTGTTGTAGCAGGTCGGCGCCACAATCGCCGATCGCCTCGCAGCACTGTATGTCCTGGGCATGTATCGCCAGCGCCTCGGTTAGAGCTGCCTCTGCTCGCAAGCTGGGATCCAGGTCGTGGATTGCACGCTGTACACGTTGCAGTGCCCATTGCAGATTGACTGCGGTGGGGCGGGTGGCAAGCAGGCGGCTGCAGGCCTCGCTGGCGTTTGAGGCGTTGTCCCGCAGCGCTATCGCCAGCGCGAAGGCGGCGGTGACACCGATTAACGGTGCCCCACGAACTTGCATGTCTGTAATGGCCCGACAGAAGTCAGTCAGTGAATGTAGCGCTACTATTTCAAATCGGTGGGGCAGTACGGTCTGGTCGATAATAAACACCTGCCGCTTTATAGGGTCGTACCAGAGGCTGTTATAGGCACTGCCGTTCACCTGCATGATTGTTTGTCTCGGAATTTTAGGAGGGACGATAATAACACAATAAGAATCGGCCAACTGTGATCGGCTCAGCGCAGTTCAGGGCTAGCAATCATTAAATCGATACGGCTCAGCGCCGATAAACTACACCGTCGCATAGAGATATTGCCATTAGCATTGAATTAGCTTTCCTGTAGCTTGTTTCCGAGGCGCTTAGTGTAGTTGTGAGCGCAGACAACTTTACTCGTTATAGTCATCGAGTGCTAAATGGGCACTTTTTATGCTGCTTTGGTGCTACTGGCTGGTATTATGTATCGCTGCGGTGCAGCGTTTGTAAGCTGCTTAGTGCATAACAGTTAGACGCTATCGTCCTATTTGAATTTGAATTAGAATATAATAATATGGAGGAGTTATGTTTATTAGCTATAGTGGTAGTGTAGAAACAGCCGCGTAAACACAGGAGCGCAGCAACAAAAATAGTGCAACCCGAGCTGCGATAATACTTCGATACCGCACACCAAAATAGAATGAAGAGCGGCGCAGGCGACTATCGGCGTAGCACTCTAGGATATCGGCAACTTTCCAGTCAATTATTACAGGTACTAAACTATGAAATTTAAAAAACTCTCACTCGCGATACTCGGTGCTACAGCTATATCGACAGCCGCCGCTGATGTAACCGTATACGGTAAGGCGAACATTTCGTTAAACAAATACGATATCGAGAGCAGTAGCCCCGGCGAAGATAATTGGAAGCTGGAAAGCAACAATTCACGTCTAGGTGTTAAAGGCAGTTATGCCATTAACGATAACCTGAAAGCCATCTACAAAATGGAATTTCAAGTCCACATTGACGATGGTGATAGTGGCGGTAGTAAGGGTAACGACACCTTCGAGCAGCGCAACATCTATGCGGGGCTGCAGGGAAACTTCGGTACTCTGATAGCCGGCAAGCACGATACCCCAACCAAAATGGCACAGGGCAGTATTGATCGCTTTAATGACTTGCCGCTAGGTGATATCGGTAAAATAGTGGAAGGCGAAAACCGTCAGTCCAATATTATTATGTATACCACACCTAAGCTGGGTGATTTCTCTTTCACCGCTGCGGTAGTTCCCGGTGAAGACAATGAAGACGGCAGCGATGATGGCGCCGCCGATGGTGTCTCCCTGGCAGTGAGTTACAAAGTAGATAATTTGTACTTGGCAGTCACCAACGATAGCGATATCGACAGTCGCGATATCACGCGCTTCGTAGCGGAGTATTCCGTGGGCGCTGCCAAAATCGGCATGTTGTTGCAAACCGCGGAGCTGGCTAATGGTGGGCCGGGGCAAAAGGATGATGAAGACGCTTATATGCTGAGCGGTGAGTACAAGCTTAACGACACAGTGGTATTAAAAGCGCAGTATATCCTGAACGAAATGGAAAACGGAATAAGCGATGATGAGAAGACACAGCTGGCCCTCGGTGCCGATTACAAACTGAGTAAAGCGGCTAAACTATTTGCCTACGTGTCCACCATTGAAACGGATCGGGAGCTGGCCGGTGATATCGAGGATAAAACCTTTGCCGTAGGTTATGTGCTGAAATTTTAGGGCATTGACCATCGGCTCGCGGCTCAGGTTCATCTGACCGGTGGGGTTCTCCCTGTGTAATATAGGGAGAACTAGCTGCGGTCGCGCTTGCAGCCATTTTCCAGTACTGATCTCTGATCGATCGCTCGAAGCGAATTCAAACGTTGTAGTCTCCCGGTAAACACCTTCCCCGCTGAGGCGGTGTCTTTCTGAATTGATATTAATGTACGCCGGTGCTGCCAACACGGTATAGTCTGTGCGGCTGCTCTAGCGCTTGGAGTTTTATCACCGTTAATAGCGCCGGACAATAGCCTCGATAAAGCGTAATTCCGGTGTTAGCAACCGCTGTCAACTCGATAACAGAGAGTCACTATGATTATAAAATACTCGCCTATAACACTACCTGTATTACTAATGCTGACGGTCTTGTTGTTCCATGTTGGCACCGCTTCGGCTCAGGTTTATGAGCTGCGAACCTATACCACGATGGCCGGGAAACTGGATAATCTGCACCAGCGTTTTCGCGATCACACAGCAGCGATATTTGACAAGCACGGGATGAAGTCAGTGGGCTATTGGCAGCCGGTAGCCGGTGAAAAAAACACGTTAATTTATGTGTTGGAACATGCCAGCCTAGCGGCGGCTAAACAGTCCTGGAAAGCATTTTCTGCCGACCCGGCCTGGCACAAGGTGTCGGCTGAGTCGCAGCTCAATGGCCGCATTTTGGCGCGGGCGCCCGAGTCAGTGTATATGCAGGCGGCGGCGTTTTCGCCGCCTTATAATAGGCCCGCGGGTGAGGGGGTATTTGAACTGCGTACCTATCGAACCCACGAGGGTAAGCTAGACGCCCTGAATAGTCGATTTCAAGACCATACTATGGCTATCTTCGACCGCTTTGGGATGACCTCAGTGGCCTATTGGCATCCGCTACAGCAGCCCGGCGCGAACGACACCCTGATGTATATTTTGCGCCACGACAGCCTGACGGCGGCAAAAAAGTCCTGGGCTGCCTTTATCGCCGACCCGCAGTGGAAAACAGTGGCGGCGCAATCGCAGTTACAAGGGCCGATCTTGCGGGCACGGCCCGAGTCGGTGTACATGACGGCGACCGATTATTCGGTTATTCAATAGCCAGCTGTTAGACTCTGGTGCCAGACAATAATAAGCCAAAAGGTACATGAATAGTGAGTGAAGATAGTCAATTTCAGCGGCGGCTGCAGGCCGTAGTGATGGAACATATTGAGCATTGTCGCGGGTTTGTTTGCTGTGACCGGCTGTCCGGTGGCGCCAGTCAGGAAACCTATCGAATAGAGATCGAAACCGATGCAGGCACGGATTTTCTAGCCATGCGGCGGGCACCGGGAGGAGTGGCAGAGCAGGTGATTGAACCGGGCAAACCTGGGCTGGAGGCCGAGGCCCAACTGTTTCAATTGGCCCTAGCGGGGGGGGTGCCGGTGCCCGAAGTACACTATGTATTAACACCTGAAGACGGCTTGGGCCGGGGCTTCATCATGCAGTGGCTAGAGGGTGAGGCGCTGGGGTCAAAAATCGCTAGGAGCGATATCTTCGCTGGTATCCGCCCTGAGCTCGCCTATCAATGTGGGCAAACATTGGCGCGCATTCACCGGCTGGAAGTGACGCCTGAGCTGTCGCCACACGTATTGGAAATGTCGCCGGAGCTGTTTGTCAATCAGACTTGGGAGCGCTACCAGGCCTTCGATAACCCCCAGCCAATGATAGATTATACCGGGCGTTGGTTGATGGATAATCTACCTGATGTTCAGCGGTACGCGTTGGTTCACAACGATTTTCGCAATGGCAATATTATGATGTCTGCCAACACCGGCATTACCGCGGTACTGGACTGGGAGCTGGCCCATATCGGTGACCCGATGCGAGATCTGGGCTGGCTGTGCTGCAACTCCTGGCGCTTCGGCGTCACCGAACTGCCGGTGGGGGGCTTTGGCCTGCGAGAAGACCTGTTTGCGGGCTACCAAGCTGAGAGCGGCCGCGAGGTCGATCCGGCCCATGTAAAATTTTGGGAAGTATTTGGTTCGTTCTGGTGGGCGGTGGGTTGTCTGGGTATGGCGGAACACTATCGCAATGGCCCGGACGCCTCTGTGGAGCGCCCGGCTATCGGCCGGCGCAGCTCGGAGTGCCAAGTAGACTGTGTCAATTTGCTGATTCCTGGTCCAGTTAACGTCCCCCGCGGCGAGGCGCTGACTCTGTCGGCGACTATGCCCAGCAGTACTGAATTATTGGAAAGTGTGCGCGACTTTATGCGCACAGAGGTGATGGCCGAAACCGCAGGGCGCACTCAGTTTCTGTCCAGAGTGGCGGCCAATTCATTGGATATTGTGCTGCGGGAGTTGCAGTTGGGCCCCGAGCATCAGCGCCGCGAACAGGCAGGGTTGCAGCAGTTGCTGGAGATCACTGGCGGTCTCGAGGCCCTGCGCCAAAAGCTGGCTCTGGCGTTGCGAAACGGCGAAATGGCACTGGATCATCCGGGCCTGGCGCAGTTCCTGCGGGACTCGGTGGTCGGTCAAATCGCGATTGATCAACCCAAGTATTCCGGTTTTCACAGCGCTTTAAATTTCACTGAGTAATCCCTAGTATCCAAGTCAAGTGGCTCTGGCACGGCGAATGTTTTGCGGTGTACTGCCTTTGCGGCGTTCACAGTGACGCCTACTGCTTAATATTCTCTTTGTGACGGCTAATTTGTGAACAAGAACGACGACGAAATAAAAAACAAGAACGTATTATTTTACGGTTGGAAGGTGGTGTTCGCGCTACTGGTTATCAATACCGTTGTGTCGGGACTGAGTTTTTACAACCACGCGATTATTATTAATGCGTTGTCGCAATTGCCTCAGTTTACTGTGCAGTCGGTGTCGCTGGCGGTGTCACTATTTTTCCTCAGCGGTGGATTTACCGGTCTGTGGGTGGCGAAACTATTGCGGGATTATGATCCTCGCTGGTGTATTTGCGCAGGTTCATTGCTCGCCGCCGGTGCGCTGTCGGCGCTGGGGTTGGTGCGGGAACCGTGGCAACTGTACACTTTGTACTGCCTGTTTGGCATGGGTGCCTGTGCTTCGGGGCTGGTCCCGGCCACTACCTTGGTGACGCGTTGGTTTCATCGCCGCCGCGCGCTGGCGCTGTCGATTTCCAGTACCGGTCTGTCTCTGGGCGGGGTATTGATAACACCGCTCAGCGCCCTGCTGGTGGAGTCCCAAGGGCTGCTGTTGGCGGCCCCGGCGATGGGGTTGCTGTATCTGATTGGTGTTGTTCCGGTTACTTTGTTGTGGCTGCGGCCCAGTCCTGCCTCGATGGGGCTGGCGGCGGATGGCGACCGGACCCCTGTGCGGGTATCGGCAGTGCCGAATATGGCACAAAGGGATACCGGAAGCGGATACCGCGAGGTTATCAGGGGAAGGCTGTTTTGGGCGATCAGCCTGGCTTATATTTTCTTGATGTTGGCCCAAGTGGGAGCAATAGCCCATCAGTTTGGTCTAGCCCGAGAGCTGTTGACTGAGACTCAGACTGTGCTGGCAGTGGCGATATTGCCGGTGGCCAGTATTGTTGGTCGCCTAGTGGGAGGGTGGCTGATCGGTCAGCTGTCGATGCGCGGCTTTGCCCTAGCAATGATGTTGTTACAGAGTTTGTCTTTGGGTCTGTTAGCGCAAGGATTCGGGGTAGGCACTCTCTATCTCGGGTTGGCTCTGTTTGGAGTCACCGTGGGCAACTTGCTGATGTTGCAGCCTCTGCTAATCGCCCAGGCCTTCGGTGTGGACGACTACCCTCGTCTATTTGCCCTGTGCAACTTGCTGTCGTCCCTTGGAACCGCGTTGGGGCCGGCAGTACTCGGCGCTGTCTATGCCGCCAGCGGCCAGCACTACACGGTGGCCTATGCTGTCGCCGCCGTTGCTGGTTTGATCGGCATTGTGCTGTTTTGGAGTGGCGGGGAGATTCGAGGCGGCGGGCGCTAGCGGGGTATTATCTCTATACGCGGGATAAACAAGTGATTTGACTCGGCATCGCCACGCTTTTCACTTCTCGGTGCAGGGGATACTATAACGAGAAAATAATTCTACTAAGGTGAGGGCATTATGAACGTTGAAATTAAAGGTCAGGTGGCGGCGGGTTTTGAACCGGTACGGGATGCTTTCGCAGCCAACTGGCAGGGCATTGAAGTGGGTGCTTCGCTGTGTGTGCAGCATCGGGGCGAGACCGTAGTCGACCTGTGGGGGGGCTTTCAGGATCAGGCTTGCAGTCGCGAGTGGCAGCGCGATACCCTGGTCAATGTGTACTCTACAACCAAGGGGTTGGCGTCGATAGCCATCGCCAGGCTGGCGGATCAGGGATTACTTGACTACGAGGCCCTAGTTACCGATTACTGGCCGGAATTTGGCGCTCAGGGCAAAGACCGGCTGACTGTAGCCCAAGTTTTATCCCATCTTGGTGGTGTCTGCGGTGTCGATGAGCGCCTAGAGGTCTGTGACCTGTACGATTGGGACAAAATGACAACACTGCTGGCGGCGCAAAAGCCGCTGTGGCAGCTGGGTGCGGATGCGGGCTACCACGCGGTGACCTGGGGTTATCTACCCGGTGAGTTGGTGCGGCGTATTACTGGCCAAACCCTGGGTCAGTACTTTCGTGAACAGATCGCAGCGCCGCTGCAGGCAGATTGTTTTATCGGCCTGCCCGACAGTGAGATACACCGGGTTGCGGACCTGATCGGACCCAATCGGGCCCGGCTGCAAGCGGTTGCCCCAGCTGCGCCGGCGATACCGCCGCTGTATGCCGAGGCGATGTTAAACCCCAATATTCGCCCCTATAAAGATGCTTGTTCCAGTGCTTGGCGAGGCGCTGAGATTGCCGCCGCCAACGGCCAAGCCAACGCCCGGGGTATTGCTCGGGTCTACGATATTATGGCCTGCGGCGGCGTGGTAAATGGCCGCAGCTATATCAGTGCGCAGGGCATTGCCCGTGGATCTAAGCTGGAAAAAGAAGACGGCATCGACCTGGTTACCGGCACTGTTATGCGCCGGGCCAGAGGTTTTATGATGGGAGTCGATGGTGCCTATGGGCCCAACAGCAGCGCCGTTGGCCACGCTGGCGCAGGCGGTTCGCTCGGTTTTGCCGACAGCGACAATGCTGTCGCCTTCGGTTATGCGATGAATCAAATGCAATCCGATGCGCTAGCGACACCGCGTTCACGGCTGCTAGTAGACGCCCTCTATCGCTGTCTCTAGTGTTCTGTAACGTGCTGGCATAGATAGTCCAGGCGCAGAGGCAATTGATACCCGCTTGCTGCCCGCCTGTTGATAGTCCGCCCCAGAAGGTCGCCAGACAGAAGGGTAAATATAAGGTGGCAGCGGGCGTTTTCCGGGGGTGATGCATCGCGCTGTTCAAGCAAGTGATGAGGTCGACATAGCGCTCAAGAGCGACTTCCAGCTCGATAACGTGGCCGCCAGCGTCTTGAGTGGGCATAACTTGCAACATGCTCCTGTGTTATTGTGTTGCGTTAGGCAGGCACCCTTGAAGTTTGTTTTTGTATACAATAGCGTTTTGCTGCAGTGCCCCACATTTTTGAAATGAGAAGGAATAATAAGTAATGAAGTTTACAGTCGGCGATGAAACGCTACCCCCAGTAATTGCCTCGGTTATCAAAAAGCCCTCCGCCCCTAGCGTCTTCTTGGGTTGGGAGTTTGTCGAGGCCGACGACGAGGCGGGCACCGCCACCATCGCTTTTAATGCCACCGAACAGGTGTGTAACAAATGGGGCGGTATTCACGGCGGCATGGTCTGCGCTATGCTCGATGACGTACTGTCGGCGGCTATTGGTCTCAAGGTGGAGTGGGGTGAAATAATGCCGACCCTAGAGATGAAGACCAGCTTTATTAGCGCCGGTAAGCCCGGTCGCCTAATCGGCAAAGGGCGCTTGATCAAGCGAGGCAAGTCGATCGGCTTTGCCGAGGCCAGTCTTTACAACGAGGACGGCTCACTGATGGCCACCGCCAGTTGCACCTCCAGTTTTGTTAAATTGAAGAAAAAAGAAAAATAAATCACGAGCGCTTTACAATCGGGGCACCTTAGGTGGCTCCGCAGTTGCGCTTGTCCAGCTACTAGGTGATTACAATACCGTCGCCGAGGCCCTGGCGTAATATACCGAGGATTGAGCATGAGCGCAGCGTACAGTTTTAATGACAACGACGTGATACTGCCGGAAGTTTACGGTGCCATTGGTCATCCCCATGAGGCCTTTGCCTGGCTGCGGAAAAATGATGCGCTGCGCAAGGTCAGTCCCGAAGGCTTTGAGCCGTTCTGGGCGGTGACTCGCCATGCCGATGTGATTGAAATTGAAAAACAGGCTCAGTTATTCGCCAGTGAACCGCGGCCGCTGTTGATGAAACAAGCCTCGACCCCTGAAATGAAGGACGAGGTAATTCTAGGGATTTTTGAGCGGCTCAAAGACTCGCCAAAATTGCTGGAGGTGCTGGCCTCGGCGGGAGAGGGCGGTCTTATTCGATCACTGGTGCAGATGGATGCGCCGGATCACGGCAAGTACCGAGAGTTGACTCAGGGCTGGTTTAAACCCAGCAATATTAAGGCACTGGAGGAGCGGTTGGCGATTATTACCGGCGAAATACTCGATACTATGATGGCCGACGGCAGCGAGCAGCAGCTGGATTTTGTTCAGGACGTAGCCGTATGGCCGCCGCTAAAGCTCATCTCCGAGCTATTGGGGGTGCCGCCGGAGGACGAGTGGCGTATTCTGAAATTAACCAACGAACTGTTTGCCGGGGACGACCCGGAGATGCGGCGAGTGGGCGATGACCCGCTGTCAATTTTCGATACCATCAAGGATATCTACGACTTCTTTAGCGATATTACCGAACAGCGCCGGGCTAATCCCACCGAAGATCTGGCCTCCTATATCGCCAACGGCAAGATTGACGGCGACTATTTGCCCTATAAGGAACTGATTTCCTATTACACTATCGTCGCTACCGCGGGTCACGATACTACCCGCAATGCCATATCCGGCGGACTTCATGCGCTGCTAAGTAATCCCTCACAAATGCAGCGCTTTAAGGAAATCGTTCACGACGAGAATGCATTAAAGCTGGCCATCGAGGAAATGATTCGCTGGTCCACACCGGTGGCGCAGTTCTCCCGCACAGCGACGGAAGATTGCGAAGTTGGCGGCCAAAAAATCAAAAAGGGCGAATGCCTGGGGCTGTTTTACGCCTCTGCCAACTTTGACGAGGCGGTATTCGACAAACCCATGGAGTTTAATATTGAGCGGAAGCCCAACCGGCACTTGGCCTTTGGTACTGGCCCGCATCAGTGTTTAGGGTTGATTCTGGCGCGCATGGAAATGCGCTTGTTTTTCCAGCAGCTAATACCGCGTATCGAGTCGATGGAGTTGCTTAGTGAGGAGCGCATACGGGCGAGTTTTGTACATGGTTTTAAGCATATGAATATACGCTTTAAACTGCGCAAGGCTGCCGTTTAGGGTGGAGTCGCCCGTATTGCCTTCGAAAGCGGGTGTTAATAACCGCCGCTAATATAATTTTCCAGCTGGTGAATGGTATGTTCCCGGTCTCGTATTATTTGTTTGACGGCATCACCGATGGTGACAATACCCAGTATTTCGCCGCGGTCGATGACCGGTAAGTGCCGTATCCGCTTATTACTCATGAGTACCATGCAGTTTTCGAGATTGTGCTCAGGGCCGACATAGAGCACGTCTTGGGTCATCAGTTCACTCACTGCGGTCTCTTTGGAAAACTTGCCCATCAGTATCAATTTTCTAGCGTAGTCGCGCTCGGAAAAAATGCCCACTAACTTGCCCTGTTGTATTACCAGTAGCGCACCGACGTCTTTCTCCGCCATTAGTTGCAGGGCGGAGTAAACCGTCTGCTCTGGGGCAATACTCCACAAAGTACTCTCTTTTTGTTTTAACAGTTGCGCGACACTGGTCATCGGTATTCTCCGGCTATAAGTCTGAGTAGTTAAAACTGGGTTTGTTAGATTCTAATGCTATGCTCCTTGGCATCGTGACAAGGCGGTCCAGCCCGTCTTACTGCAGCGCGACTTCACCTTATTATAAGAGCATAATTCAAGTCCGCTAAAAATCAACGTAGGGCGTGTTGGCCGTGCTGTCACTGATCATTGCGTTTTAGTTTCACCGTGCTTCATCGGGGGTAATAACATGCTAAATATAGACCACATTATGTGGGGGGCGCCGGATTTGGAGACTGGCATTGCTGAGGCGCAGCGTTTATTTGCAGTGCCGGCGACACTGGGGGGCTCTCACCCGGGGCTGGGTACCTGTAATGCACTGCTATCGCTGGGGGGGAGTCGTTACCTGGAAATTATAGCGCCGGACCCGGCTCAGCCGCGCACTGGTTTTGGCAGGCGTCTGGCAGCCCTGCCCTGCTGCCAAGTGATCAGTTGGGCGGCCGCTGCCAGCGAGCTTGGGGTCTTGGTCTCAGTGGCACAGTCACTGCAGTGGTCGGTCCAGGGGCCGATTGAAAGCAGTCGTCGGGCCGAAGGTGGTGAGTTGCTGCAGTGGCGGCTGTTGTTTTTCCGCGACCACGGTTTTGGTAATGTACTGCCCTTTGTGATCGATTGGCAGCGCTGTCAGCACCCAGCTACGGTCAGTCCCACGGCGGGACAGCTGCAGGCGCTACGGCTTTTTTCGCCCAGGGCGACGCTACTGCGGCAGCACTTTGAGACCCTAGGCCTAGTGGTGGCAATAACCGAGGCCGAGCAGGCGGGAATAGCTGTCGATATACAAGGCGCAAATGGACTGGTGACTTTGCGGTCCAGTAGCGAGTCAATGGCCATCGGCTTGTAGGATGATTGCTTGGGTAAGGCGGCCACCCGGCTCTCACGACTTTCTCGGTCAAGCTCTCTGCGCTAGGCCCTGGCCAAGTCAAATTGGAAGTCGGTGCCTTCATCGAGTTTACTGTTAACACTAATTTCAGTGCCGTGTAATTCCAGTATACGGCGGGTTATCGATAATCCTAGGCCACTGTTAAGCTGCTCGGTCTTGGCGCTGTTACTGGCGCGAAAATGGGGGTCGAAGATAAAGGGTAGCTCGGCGGCGGGTATGCCGATGCCGTTGTCACGTATATGAATTTCAAGTTTGCTGGGCTGTTCGATCAGGGCAATAGTGATATGGCCGCCGGGGCGGCTGTGGCGAATGGCATTGTCGATTAAATTGGTAAATACCCGTTCCAGTTTTTCGATGTCGGCAATGACCCGCAGGCCGGGATCTTTCGGTTCGATATCAATGCGAAGTTGCTTTTGGTCGGCATGTAGTTGGCGTTTTTGCGCCACGTCCTGGGCCAGTTCTGCGACAGCGATGGGTTCGAGGTTGAGTTGCGCATCCTCGCCGTCTAGGTGGGCCAACTCAAACAATTGCTCGATCAATACGCCGACCTGGCGCGCATTTTTTTCGGCGATATCGATCAATTTCGCGCCGGGGTCGTTGTCATGGCCACCGTGGCGCAACTGCCATGTTTCTAAGTAGCCCTGCAGAGACGCCAGCGGTGTGCGCAGGTCGTGAGACACATAGGAGATTAATTCGCGGCGTAATTCGTCGACGGTTTTAATTTTTTGATACTGCTTGCCCAGCTCCACCGCCATAGAATTAAAGGTATGCCCAAGCTGGTGTATTTCGTCGCTGCTATTGCTCTGCCAATTAGACACCGGCAGTGTGTCGGCGATAAAACCGCTATCGTGAAATTGTTTTATCTCCATGGCGAGCCGCCGCAGTGGCCGAGTTAGCAGCGAAAATAATACCAGGGTTATGATCAGGCCGAAGGTCAGTGCCGCTACTAATACCCCTACGCTCAAGGTAATAATATGACTCTGTTGTAGGCGCTCGGCGATGCTGTCATAAATTTCTCCGCCAATAATAATATACAGGTAGCCTGTTAGTTCGCTGTCTTGGCGAATTTGTGCGACGGAAAATATTTTCTGGCCCGACAGTGAGCGCGGATCCTCGCCGATAATCGGCACCTCTTCGCGGCTGTTCAAAAACTCCAAAATGGGTAGCAGTGATACCGACTCTCTTTTTACTTTGCCCGGGTCGGCGCTGTAGGTGAGAATTTTCCCAGTGGGATCCAATACATAAAATTCGAAGCTAGGCCCCAGTATCATCATGTTGTGGAAGGTGTGTTTTAACACCTGGTGGTCGAGCTCGCCGTTTTTCATCAGTGCATTGTCCTGCACAATATGGGCGGCTAATTCGAGGTGTAGCTTTTGCTCTATCTCGTCTTGATAGTCGCTGGTTAGACGAAATACCAACAGTACCAACAACATACCAACCAGTGTGAAGCTGGCAATAAGCGCCAGTGACAACTTGCTATAGAAAGACGATAGCCATTTATCGATTGACAAGATAGTGCTCCGGGCCCGCTACTGCAGGCAATAAAATATGACGGCTGGCCATGGTGTCTAATAGGCGCTTGCTGAAATCATAAGGCTGTAAATACCTACTGATCGGTAAATTTGTAACCCACGCCCCACACAGTAAGCACGTAGTCTTGCTCGCCACTGGCGCTGTCGAGTTTGGCGCGCAGACGGTTGATGTGTGAGTTGACGGTATGCTCGTAGCCACTGTGGTGATAGCCCCATACCTTGTCTAACAACTGTGCTCTGCTGAAGACATGGCCAGGTTTTCTGGCGAGATACAGTAGCAGGTCAAACTCTGTAGAGGTCAGTTCGACTGGCTTTCCCTGTAACAATACCTGCCGCTGTTGTACGCGAATACACAGATCCTTAATTTCAATGTCGCTGTCCTGTGGTGCTTGCGAGCTACTATTTTGTGTGGAGCGGCGCAGCAGCGCCTTTGTTCTGGCCTGTAGTTCTCTGACGCTAAAAGGTTTGGTTAGATAATCGTCGGCGCCCATTTCCAGGCCGACGATGCGATCGGTCTCCGAACCTTTGGCGGTTAACATCAAAATAGGCGTAAAGTTTTTCTGCGCCCGCAATTGCTGGCAGATTGCCAGTCCGTCCATATGAGGAAGCATTAAGTCGAGAATAATGGCGTCGTACTGGTCGCCGGCGGCCAGCTCATAACCGAGCTTGCCATCGTCGCTACTATCGACCTGGTAATCCATGTCCTGCAAATTCATGGTCACCAGTTGATTGATGTCGTGATCGTCTTCGATGACTAAAATTTTAGCTGTTGTCATAATCGGTGCCGTGTTTTGGTTGCGCGCGATAACCGGGCTGCTAAGTAATAGCAATTATGGACTGGCTTGTTCACAGCTCGTTCACGGTTTTATCACGGTTTTATCACGGTCTGCGCACTGTCGCGCAGACCGCCTGGCTCAGTCGTTATATTTCCAGTTGCCGTGAAATCCATGGGGTACACGGTGCGGTAGCTCTGCAGTAGCTAGCGGCCCGGCGCCGATGTTGCTGGCATCAAATACCAGCAAGTCGCTGCGGTTTTCACTAGCCCGAAAGACTACGCTCAGTAGATAGCCCTCGCCCTCTGGGGCATCAAGTGATTTGGGTACAAATATCGGTTCCCCGGTTTTATCGCCATCGGGTAGTTGATATAACGTGCGCCGATCCAGTAGTAAGTCTTGGTGGGCGATGGCATCAAAACCTAAGCCGCCGTCATTAGTGGTGGAGGCAGCGTAGTAGCCGTAGCGATTTTCCAAGCCGCTGTAACGCTCGTCCAAACGCGGAAACTCACCGGTGATATCGTCGAGATAACGTCGGCTAATGCCGCCGCCAGGACCTAGGTCGATGGTCCACTCGCTGAGCCGGGCATTGGCCTTTTCCGGATCTGCCCGGCTGCCGTCGGCGTGTGGAAACAGCGGCGCCTCTTCAAATTGCATCATATGGGCGACGATTTTGTCGCCTCTAGTGAAGGCGTTGAGAGGATGGAAGACGTAACAGGGGTCGATTGCATACCAGCGTATTTTGTCGATACTATCGCCCCGGCGCAACACCCCTATGTGGGAGCCTTTGTCCGGCTCCCAGGCAAAAGCTGGGCCGCCAGACATGGCGCGGTCGAGGCTGCCGGTAAGGGGGAAAATCGGAAAGATAACGTGCTCTTCGGTGGTAATAAAATCGTGCACCATGGAGGCAATGGGCGCTTCAAAATGATCTGAACGGGTTAGCTTGCCATTTTTGTCGACGACCTGATAGCTCATACCGCTACCTAGGGGCTCGCCGACCATATAGCCAAAAAAGAGCATCTCTCCCGTTTTTGGGTCAATTTTGGGGTGCGCGGTCATACGATCGCTGTAGCTGCCGTCGAAGTTCCAGCTGCCCTTGGATGCCAGTGTGTCAGGGTCCAGTTCAAAGGGGGCGTGGCCCTCTTCCAGTGCCATCAATTTATCCCCGTGCCACACGATATTGGTATTGGCGGTGCCGTCGGTCTGCATGCCCTCCACCGAAGGGTCGCAGTCCATTGGATTGAGGGCGCTAAACAGTGATTTGCCGGCGTTTCGCTCTAGTTGCCATTTTTGCGTGCGCGCCCAGCGGTTGCGATAGCGTACCTTGCCATTTTGAATGTGGAAACTGTGTACCATACCGTCGCCGCCAAACCAGTGGTGTTTACCCCGGGGCGGGAACTGGGGATCCGGTCCGTTGCGGTAGTAGCTAATATTGAGGTCTGTGGGTATTTCACCGCGAACAACAACATCATCGATGTCGCATTCCATACGCAGTGGGGCAAAATTTCCCCGCAGCTGAGGGTGGTCTGGATAGGGCTTAGTCATCGACAATTCCTCTTTTCATTGTTGTTGTGATTGCTGTGATTGTTGCGGTTGTTGTATTGATTACTGTTGCTTTGCCGCCGAAGCGAATAAATAGGGTCAGAGTTCCCGCTAAAGCTACCACCTGTGCGCCGCTGCCGCCACTATTGTTGGGCAAATCCCTGGATCAACTCACTACTCGAAATGGCTCCGCTGATGCAAATTTCAATGGGCCCGCCTTGGCTGTCGTTGTGCGCGCCTCATAGTTGCATCACCTGCTACATGGGGGGCGGTGAAACTCACATGGGAGCTCTGGCGCTGCGGGTAGTTTATGCCCTGGCAGCGATCCTGTGGCGGCAGTTTTTTTGATTGGTCTATATAGGCATTAATTGGCTGATTACACCAATAATATAGTTTTTATCACCATATGTGAGGTTTTAATATTTCCCGTTTTAGTATTTTGTATTAAAAACAACAACTTAAAAACTTGGCATGTTTCCTGTAATAGTATTCTCAATCGAGCTCTTTACCGTTATCAATAATAACTCTGAAATACCATTGCTCACCTAACCATCACGCAGCGCTTAGCTATGATTAAATACCTCGCCGAACACCGGGTCGCCGCCAATCTCACGATGATCATCATGTTGTTGGCCGGTATTTGGGCTATTCGCGGTATACCCAGCCAGTTGGATCCGCCAATGGCTATTCCCCAGATCTGGGTCAATCTCAGCTGGCGCGGTGCCAGTGCTGAAGATGTCGAAAAGCTGATTACCTTACCGGTCGAGCAGCAGCTGAAAAATATCCCGGGGCTTAAGCGGGTTAACTCCCGTACCGGCAATGGCTATGCGGCGATTGGCGTGCAGTTCAACTTCGACGTCGATATGACCCAGGCCCTCGACCAGGTGAAGCAGCGGGTGGCCAATATCCGCAATTTACCCACCGGTATCGAACCCCCGGAGATCAGTCGGCAACAGGATCTGGAGGATGTCGCGGTGCTCACGGTTACCGGCCCGGGCACGGTGGAGGAGTTAATCCCGATGGTGCGGGATATGGAGCAGGAGCTGCTCGATCGCGGTATTGAACGTATAGAATTTGACGGCCTGCCGGAGCAGGAGATCGCTTTGCTAGTAGGCGCTAAGGCGCTGCATGAGTTGGGTATCAGTCTCGGCGACATTGCCGCGCAAGTCGCCCGGATCAGTCAAGATGTACCTGCGGGCACCATCGGTCGAGGCCAGGGCGTGCACCAACTACGCAGCCTAGAGCAGCAGCGTAGCAGTCAGGGATTTGAGCAATTGCAGATCGAGGTCGGTGACCAGCTACTGCGCTTTGACAGCTTTGGCAGCGTCGAGCGCCGCTCCCGAGAGGGCCAGCCCACCATTGAACGCGGTGGTCAGCCGGCCATAACCCTGTCGTTGTACCGGGCCACCAGCAGCGATGCCTACCGAGCCGAGACCGTGTTACAGCAGTGGTTGAGCGAGCTGCGTCCGCGCTTGCCGCCGGGGGTTGAGGTGTCCGTGGTAGTCGATGTTTGGGATCTGTTGGGAGCACAGTTACAGCTTATTGTCGGCAATGGTTTGTCCGGATTACTGTTGGTGGTAGCGATTCTTTTTCTGTTTCTCGGCGGCCGGGTTGGCTGGTGGGTCACCGTCGGTATTCCAGTGAGTTTTCTACTGGGACTGGCGCTGTTCTACGGGCTGTTCGGCCACGGTATCAGCATTATTGCTCTGTTGGGTTTTATTATGGCTATCGGTATTGTGGTGGACGACGCCATTGTGGTTGGTGAAGATGTGGTCACTCACTTCGAAGCAGGCATGAGTCCGGCAGAGGCGGCGGTGGCCGGTGCGTCGCGCATGTGGGTACCGGTGCTTACCTCGTCGCTGACCACCATGGCAGCCTTTATCCCACTGCTGCTTATCGGGGGGGTGATGGGGGACATGGTACTGGTACTGCCAACGGCGTTGTTGTGTATTATCGTTGCCTCTCTGGTGGAGTGCTTTGCGGTATTGCCGGGGCATTTACGCCATGCCCTCAGCAGCGGTGGCAGCTCTGGGGAGGGCAGCTTCCGCCTGCGTTTCGACCGGGCTTTTGTGCGCCTTCGAGATCGGTATTTTATGCCGTTGGTCGACCGCGCGTTAGCGTTCCCCGGTGTCACGGTTGCAGCGGCGGTGGCAACACTGATGGTCAGCGTGACGCTGGTTGGAGCGGGGCATGTGCCGGTCAATATGCAGATGGGTTTTAGCTTTGAGTCTATCGAGGCCAACGTCGAGTTTAGCTCCGCCGCCAGTGAGGGGCAGCGGGCTCGATTCTTGGTGCATCTGGAAACGACTCTACAGCAGATCGACGGCAACAGCACTGGCAGTAATCTCAATGGCTGGCTGGTTAAGCGCAACGTGGCCCGGCTTAGCCAAGAGCGCAAGGAAGGTGTGCAGTATGCCTCGGTAAACGCACAGTATGTTTTTGCCGAACAGCGCACACTATCACCATCGGCCTTTGTCGAAGCCTGGCGCGATGCCATCAAAGTGCCCAGTTATGTCGAACAGTTTGTGGTAGAAGTGGCGGGAGGCGCTGGCAACGGCCGGCCCGATATTACCTTTGTGCTCAGCGGCGACAATCTCCCCGACTTGAAAGGCGCCGCTGAGGAATTGGGGGCGGTGTTGGCCACTCATCCCGGGGTAAGCAATGTGGTGGACGACTTACCCTATGGTAAAGAGCAGTTTATTTTCTCGCTCACTCCGTTGGGGCGATCATTGGGGGTGACGGCTGAATCCCTTGGCAGTCAGCTGCGGGCCGCCTACAGTGGTCAGCGTGTGCAGATATTCAACGATCAGCAGGTTGAGTTGGAGGTGGTGGTGATCTTGCCCGATGCCGAGCGAGAGCAGTTGGCCAGCTTGCAGCGGCTGCCGATACAGACTCCTGCCGGTACTATGGTGGCGCTATCCAATATTGCCACGTTGTACAACCGCCGGGGTATCGACATCATTCGCCATAGCGATTCTAAATTGTCGATATCGATCAGTGCTACTGTAGACAGTGATCGCAATAATTCTATTGCTATTACCGAGCTGATAAAAGCTCAGAATCTGCAGCAGATACTGGATCGACACCAGGTGCAATTTGGCTTGGGGGGGCGTTCTGAGCAGGATCAGTTGATGTTGCAGACACTGTCCTTGGGGGCGATGCTAACACTGGTTTTTATCTACATTATTCTGGCCTGGGTATTTGCCAGCTACCTCTGGCCGCTGGCGATAATGATGGCTATTCCCTTTGGTTTAAGCGGTGCAGTACTGGGGCATCTGGTCATGGGTATGGATATCGGGCCGATGTCGATGTTGGCATTTTTCTCCCTCACCGGCATTGTGGTTAACGATTCTATTGTACTAATCAGTTTTCTCAAACGGGACTTGGAAGCGGGCCTGGATCTATTGGGCGCACTAAGGCGTGCTATTCGCGCCAGGGTTAGAGCGGTGCTGTTAACCTCGATAACCACTGTGGCGGGCTTAACTCCACTGCTGTTTGGGGACTCGACCCTCACCATTTACACCCAGCCGATTGCGGTAACCATTTGCTTTGGCCTCACCCTGGCGACGCTGCTAGTGCTGCTGGTTATCCCCGCGCTGATTTTGCTGCTAGAGCGGCTCAATAGCCGTGTCCAGAGCAGGTGGCAGCGGTACTCTGGCAACGCTCGCGTCATTATCAACTCCAAGCATGACCTCAATATTAACCCCAACAACAGGGCCGTAGACTATGAATAACGACAATAGCGAAATCCCCCGCTGGGCACGCAGTGGCGCTGTGGCCGGTGGCCAGCGGAAATTTTCAACCCTGGCGGTATTACTGGGCGCCGTGGTGTTGAGCGTGGTGGTCTATGCTACCGCCCCTAATCCGTTGCCCGAGCAGAGCACTGAAAAATCCTGGCAGGTATCCTCGATAGCGGTACAGCCGGAACGCCTGTCGCCAATGTTCAAGCTCTACGGCCGGGTCGAATCCAGCCGCATTGCCGCTATCCAGGCAGACACGTCGGCACGGATTGACGCGGTGGAGGTGCGAGAGGGTCAATTAGTGGAGCGCGGCCAAGTACTGGTACGCTTGGATCAGCGCGAGTTGACTTTGCAGTTGCGCGAGCGGCGGGCAAACGTAGCGCAAGCCCGTGCGCAATTGGCGGCGGTGGAGATCGATTACCGACTGGTGCGTGAATCTCGTGGCCACTATGAGGCGGTGCAAAAGCTGTCTCAAGATACTCTCCAGCGACAGCGTGAGTTACATAAAATACGCATGATTTCCCAGGGCATGCTGGACCAGTCTATACTGCGGGAAAATGAGCGCAGTATAGAATATCAGCGTTTTCAACGACAACTCGCAGACTTTCCCCATCGTATATTGGAACACCAAGCACTGCTGGATCGGGCCCAGGCAGCGCTTGAGCAGGCGCAGTTAAACCTAACTAAGACGACTATTGTCGCGCCCTTTGACGGTCCGGTGATTGCGGTCACCGCTGCCGCGGGCAGTCATGCATTACCGGGCCAAGTGTTGGTGACCGTAGCTCAATCCGCCGGGTTTGAGGTGCGGGCACCGCTGCCCAATCACTATGTCAACCGGTTGCGTCGCAGCCTCGACCACAATAAGGCGATTGCGGGTTTTATCAACGCCGATGGGCACGGCTCCGGGCGCACCGAGCTACGTCTTAGGCGGCTGTCGAGAAGTGTGAAAAGTGGTCGGGCCGGTCTCGATGGTTTTTTTTCGCTGGATCAGCAGCAGCTCATGCAGCTGCCGGAAATTGGTCGCTTGGTTGACCTTACCGTAGTAATGCCTCCGGAAGAACGCGTGGTGGCACTGCCGGTACAGGCACTGTACGAGAACGACCGCATCTATGAAGTGGTGGAAAATCGGCTGCGAGCTATTGAGGTCGAGCGAGTCGGTGAATTCCACTCACCGCAGGGCTACCGGGTGCTGGTGCGCTGGGACAACGTGGAGGCAGGCCAGCGTATTATCAGCACCCAGTTGCCCCGAGCCATCAGCGGACTGTTGGTCGACCAGGCAAGTGTTACCGAACCTAGTGCTGGCTAACTAGGCTGAGGCCTGTAGGTGAGGTCGGCGTGCACGACTAAGGCTGCGAACGTGATTGAACGCGCAGTCAAACTTCAAATATCAATCCCTAGGTACCAGCATGCCTTTGCTGACAACCGTGGCAATGCTGCGGGTATGGCGAATATCGAGCAGCGGATTTTTGTCCAGTAGTACTAGATCGGCGCGCTTGCCAACGTCGATGCTACCCATTTCTTCCTGTAGTGAAAAATATTGGGCTGGGCGCACCGTTGCGGCGCGAATGGCTTCAATCGGCGGCAACCCTGCCTGCACTAACATCTCCAGTTCAGAGTGCAGGCTAAAGCCCGGTACCGACAGACCGATGGGGGTATCGGTGCCCGCGGCGATTGGGATACCTCGGCGATACATGCGGCCGGTTAAAAACACGCTCCAGTCGGCGAAGCGTGCATCGGCGCTGGCGGCGCCCTTGGCCAAGCGCTCGCTCAGTGGTGTCCACTCCAGCTGTACTGACGGCGGTGATAAGGCCAGGGCCTGATCCCAACCCTGCCTGGCGGAGGGAGGGAAGCGGGTGATGGTATTGAGCCTGAGCGTGGGTACCTGCACGGTCTCCATAAGGCTGTCGAGGGTTTGGTCGCAGCGCTGTTCAGAATAGTTGTCGATAGCGGGCAGGCGCTGTAACTGATGTAGGTTACTGCGCAGCTGGTAGCCGGAAATACGCTGTTTATTGGCCAACTGCCGCAGCCGTTCGGCATGTAGTTGCTCGCTATCACTAGCGCAGTCCATCTCGATATTGCGCAGATGTTCAATGGAGTCAACTAAAGGGCCTGCCACGCTGGCCCGCATCGACAACGGTACATGGGAGTCAATCGGCAGTCCCAGATCGCCGGCGGCCGCAACCATGGCGGCGAACACTGGCGGGCTGACCATCTCGTATATCTTGATAAAGTCGACGCCGCGCTCCTTGAGTTCGGTGATAGTGGCCCGCGCCTGGGCGGCGGAGGTATTGCGAACGCCAATTTCGGGGCGGGCGTTGCCGTCGTAGACTACGTCGTTGCCATCGAGCAGTGGGCCGGCAAAAAATACCCGTGGCGCCAGTGCCCCCTCGGCGCGCATTACATCGACCAGCGGCAGTACTTTGTCGAGTAAACCACCGGTGTCGCGCACGCTAGTGATACCGTAGTTGAGAAACATCGCCGGCATCGATTCGCTGAAGCGGTCGTCGTAACTAAGGTGCACATGAAAATCCCATAGCCCCGGTATCAGGTATTTTCCACTGCCATCGATGGTGCTGTCTGCGCTGTAGGCGAGCGCGGCATCTTGTACTGCAATGATTTTGTCGCCGCTATAAATAACCGTTTGTTTTTGTCGTGTGCCGTTAATCGCGTCGATAACAGTGACATTGGCAATGGCGGTGCTGGTGCTGTTAGGCGACACGTGGGCGCAGGTCTGCAATAAGAGTACTGCCAGCAAGGCGTATAATAGCGGTGGTTTCATTATTTTTCCTTGGGTGGATTCAGGAGTGATGCGCTGGATACTGTGTTAAATGGGGGAACAATTTTTTAGTTAATTGTGCTAACACTTTGTTCTACCCATTGAGTAAGTGTGTACTAGCTTGGGCCGATTGTGGTATCGCGACAGCGTTGTTAACAGCTCTCAGTTCTACTGTTTTGGCTGACAAGCTCAGTTGCTTACGGCCTGTCGCTGCTGCCGTAGTTGAGTGATAATTTCGCCGTGGCGGGCACGATCGATGCGGTATAAAAAGCTAAATCCGAGCCCTAATACCACAATAAGCATATACATAGGTCCCATCATCCACAGCAGTGACGTAACAACCTCCGGGGTAATAGTTTGTATCGAAGCATTTTGCGGGAAGTGTATATAATCTAAGGCAAAACCACCAATCAAACCACCTAATCCCGAGGTCATTTTGATGGCAAAGGCGCGTACCGAAAAAATAATACCCTCGGAGCGCTGACCGGTATTGAGTTCGTGCTCGTCGGTAATGTCCACAAGCTGTGAGTCGATAATAATGGGGATTGAAGGAAGGAAAAAATAACCGATTAGCCAAGTGCCGTAAACGGCGATAATAAGCCACTCGCTATTATTTTCAGGTAGCAAACCCATCAGGCGTAGGCAGTAGGGCAGGCCAATTAACATCGCACTAAACAGTAGCGTACCGATGACAGAGGCTTTTTTGTCGAACATTTTTATCAGCGTCGACGACACATAGAGCCCGGCAAAGGCGCCGGGTAGTACTAGCAGGCTGCGGATGGCAATTTGCTCGGTGCTAAACTCGAAGCCGTATAATAAAGTGTAGGTGGAGATGACGGCGATGAAGCCGCCGGAGATGGAGAGAATAAGCCAGGTCACCGATACCGCGATATAGGAGGGGTTTTTCACTAGTACCCAGATATTGCGGAAGATCGCGCCGAGCAATTGTCGGTAGTAGTTTTTCGCGCCAGCGACAAAGGGTTTGTGTTGGTGCAAATAGGGGATTTGATCCGCCGTCGCCAGAGTACATATCATCACCGTGGCAAAACAAAAAATGCCACCTATCAATGCTAGATTAAAGTAGCGATCGCCATTGAGTAGGCCATTGTCGAAGCCCTCGGTACTGGGAAATAATACCGTCAGTATTAATAGGCTTAGAAAGGCGTTGCCGACGGAGCCCACTACCCAACTCCAGCCAAAGACCGAGGTGCGCTCGTCGTAGTCGTCGGTCAACTCCGCACCCAGGGCGCTATGGGGTACCGCGTAAAAGGATTTCGATAGTCGCAGTCCCACCAACATGGTGGTAAACCAGGCAAACAATTCCCCCTCACTCATTAGCTGGGGGGGCTGGTATAGCCAATAGAAAAAAAGTCCCAGTGGAAAGGCTGACATAAACATAAACGGATGGCGTCGCCCCCAGCGGGTAGTGACACTGTCCGACAGTGCGCCAACCATTGGGTCTGATATTGCGTCGACGATACTAGCGATTAAAAACACGGTGCCACATAGCGCAGCCGACAAACCCATGACCTGATTGTAAAAAATCATGGTGGCGGCGGAGGCGGCATAAACCATAGCCTCTTCCAAGGTGCCGGTGGCAAAGGCGAATTTGGTACGCTTGCTGAGTTTCCGATTTCTGTTCATTGTCGACCCGCTAGATGTGCTGATGTCGAGTCTCGCCATGGGTGCCGTCTATTGCTGTTATCGCCGGCATAATCAACGCTGAGAGATTAAGGGCGTTGAGGGTGAGACTAATTGTTATTTTTATTTATTGGTTCTTTTAATTATTGTTTTTCGCCTGGCAGGCTAGCTCGTTGCTGTTGTTGGCTTGCCAATTGTGCGGTTTATACTAACAGCTCTTCAGCATTTGCGCAGTCACAGAAAGTATTATTAACGAGCTGTCATGTTGCCTTTGTTATGTTTCTCGTTTGTACGTTCACGCTGCAGCGCAGATTGTGCTTTGGCTTGCTACCATCAATACTCGGTGCCGCAGGTGTTGCGGCGCTATACACGGTGCAGGTGATCAGTTTGAGCTGTTCAGGCAAATAGACCAGGCCCAGTCACAATTCGGCGGCAATAGCACCAGTGCGTCTAACAGTTATTCTCAGCGCGTAGAAGATGCCGGTGGCAAGCTCACTATAATCCGGACTTTCCCGATTGCCGTGGGCTTGAATCCAGCTACACATTGCGCGCAGCTGGCTGCTACTTAGGCGTATCCTGGTAGCGGGCCTACCCATTCCTTGTCCCATGGATTCGACGCTACCGCTTCAGGTCAAGTGCGCAGAAACCCTGCGGGCCAGTGCCAGCAATGCCCATTCCTGTCCCCGTTTGCCCACTAGCTGCGCCCCCACCGGCATGCCTTGTGAGTCTTTGCCTAGTGGCACTGTTACCACCGGATTGCCGATCAGCGATATCGGTGTGGTGAAATGGGTTAGTGCGTCCAGATAGCTGACCTCTCGATCGTTGATTATAAAAGGCTTTTTGTAGTCGCGAAGGCCACCGCGGTCACTGTCGGGCAGTCGGTGTTTGAAGGCGCTGAGCTGCGTCACCGGCAACAGCAGTGCATCGACCTCGGCAAACTCCCTATCAAAATCGCGCTGTAGCAGCTGGCGTTGGGCCAGCGCTGCATTGTAGCGACGGAGGCTGCGCCGATAGCCACGATGAATGGCGGGCAAGAAATTGGCTGAACGAGCCGCCGCCCCGGCTCCAAAAATTCGCGCTAACAGTCGGCTGATAGCCGGTATTAACGCCCCAGTTTCATAACCCATGATTTCACCGTAGCTGTTATAGGCTGCGGTGTTGAGGATGCTGTGGCAGTTGTTTGCTTGGGTCTCGATACCCGCCGCCTGCAGCGCAGCAGTTGCCTGCTGCAAGACTTGGAGGTTGTCAGGGTCGATAACGGCGTTTTTGTCCTGCCACACTGCCAGTTTGATTGGCGCTGCAAGATCGTGCTCTGGCTCAGTGCCCGACAGGTGCTGCCAGGCCAAACTCAAATCGTTTACCGAGCGAGTCATCGGGCCGATTCGGGCAAAGTGCGCCAGAGACTGGCCACCAGGGGCTAGCGCCGTAGTTGCTAGTGCGCCCTCGCTGGGCAGTAAACAGAATACGCCGCAAAAGGCCGCGGGTATTCTGAGGGATCCGGCTAGATCGGCGCCTATATCCAGATAGCTCATGCCCGCGGCCACTGCGGCGGCGCCTCCGCCGGAGCTGCCACCGGTGCTATAGTCGGGATTGTGGGGGTTATTGCAGCGACCGATACGTTTGTTATGGGTTTGAAAATCCATTGCCAGCGGCGGTAGGTGAGTCTTGCCAATGACCTTGGCGCCGGCCTGCAATAGTGCCGTGACTGAGCCTGCTGTGTGCTCGCACAAACCGCCTTGTGGCTTGTCCATCCCGTAGTGGCAAGGCAGGCCACTGACCTGAATTTGATCCTTGATCGATATAGGTAGGCCTCCGAGGGGGCCTGAACTGTCCTCAAAAATCGCATGATTGAGCGAATCAAAGGCATTGATGGTGGGGTTGATGGCGGCGATATGCTGCTGCACAACAGTCATTACCCGCTGCTGGCACAGCGCTCCAGCGGCTAAAGCTGCCAACAGTTGGGTGGCGTCTAGCTCGATAATTTCGCTGTCGGTGATAGCCTGCTCAGTCCCCTTGTTTTTGGTGTTCTTGTTTTCGGAGGCTTTGTTTTGGGTGGCCTTATTTGGGGAGTCATGGTCTTGGAAGATATTGTTTTGACAATGCAGAGATTCGCTGTCCGGCTGCGGTGGTGTGTCGATCGGCTTCTGGTCGGTTGCAGGGTGATTGGTCATGTTATTGCCCTCAGGCTTGATGAAGAGAGGCAATGGTAGGGTGGCCGGACAGTGGTTGCTGTGCAGATCGTGCTATTTATTCTATTTTTTGAATGGGTAGGTAAATTTGCGCCGAGGCACGGTTATCAATAGATGGGCTGCTGTGCTGCAGATAGGTTTCAAAGGCCCAGTCGTGACGAAGGCTGAAGCCGGCGCCTGGTAGCCAGTTGCGCACCGCCTTGTTCCAGCTCATATAGAGGTGCTGATAACTGCCAAAGTGCGGGACTACCGCCCACAATCCCGCCGGCAGTTTTTTACTGTGTTCGCTCCAGGGCAGCGACGGTTGGCACTCGAACAATCCGCCATAATAACCGATGGCACGCTCGTCGGAAAAGCTGCTGGGGCCACCGTCATAGGCGCTGCAGTTGCCCCAATAGTCGTCGCCGGCCTGTGCCGCTAGCGCCTCAAACTCGGCAGCGATACCTTCTTGGCTGGGAAAGTAGCTGCCGTTGACCATGCCGGCGCGCTGGCGGTATAACAGCCACAATGTTGGCAGTGTTATCAGATCTACCGCCAGGGCCAGGTCATGCTGCCGGGCGGGCAGCAGCAAGGGGCGTCGATTACCGGTGACTGTAGTGGCCCCTGGCCCACGGCGAAAAGCCGAGGGCGACAGGCCAAAGTGGCTGCGAAAGGCGCGGCTAAAAGCGCTGTGACTTTCGAAACCCGCCGCAAGGGCAATGTCTATGACTGAGCTGTGACTTTGCTGATGCAATAACAGCGCCCCCCGCTCCAGCCGGCGGCGACGAATATAATCGGCTACGCTCTCTCCGAGGCTGGCTATAAACAGTCGTTGGAAGTGAAAGGCCGACAGCCCCACTTCATCGGCAATGGTGTCGATGGATAGCGCAAGCTCCAGTCGCTGTTCGATAAAAACCGTAGCTTGGGCGATTTCCGCGGCGCGTTTGTGGCGGCTCATAGGATTACCTGGGCTACATTGCTATAGGGTTGCTCTCGAGGCAAGCAGTGGCTGAAAGTGCCGATGCCGCAGGTTTTTATTCTAACCTATCGCCGGCAAACCGCAATTTGTCAAAGTGAGCTAACGCAGCTACAGTGTTGGCACGGGGCACTTTTGGCATCAAAGGGAAAAAGGGAGCAGCGGAGGATTTATGGTGATGAAGCTGGGTTTGATGACGGGTTATTGGGGGGCGCGGCCGCCGAGTAACCTCATTGCATTGGCCAAGCGGGCCGAGGCACTGGGCTACTGGGGTTTTTTTACCGCCGAGGCCTACGGTTCTGATGCACTGACTCCGCTAGCCTGGGTTGGCGCCCACACCGAGCGCATCAAATTGGGCACCGCCATCGTCCAGTTGTCGGCCCGCACACCCACCGCCACCGCGATGCACGCACTGACTTTGGATCATTTATCCGAGGGGCGTCTGGTATTGGGCTTGGGGGTGTCCGGGCCGCAGGTAGTGGAGGGTTGGTACGGCCAGCCCTTTGATAAACCACTGGCCCGCACTCGGGAATACATCGATATTATTCGTCAAGTATTGGCCCGAGAGCAGCCGGTAAGCAGCGGTGGGCCGCACTACACAATTCCCTATCCGCAAGACGGCGTGGGCTCTTGGGGTATGGGCAAGGCACTGAAGTCCATCACCCATCCGCGCCGTGCCGATATACCGATTTTTCTCGGCGCCGAGGGCCCGAAAAACGTAGCGATGGCGGCAGAAATCTGCGACGGATGGTACCCGCTGTATTATTCACCTTACCGGGAAGAGGTTTATGCCCCTTCTATTGCGGGGCGCAACGAGAATTTCGAAATAATGTACCCGATTACCGTCACCATAACCGACGACGTTGAGAGCGGGCGCCTGCAGGTGAAAAAGAATCTGGCATTGTATGTTGGCGGCATGGGTGCGAAGGATCGAAACTTCCACAACGAGCTGATTGTGCGTATGGGTTATGGCGACGCTGCGAAGAAAATCCAAGATCATTATCTGGCCGGCCGCCGCAATGATGCGGTAGCGGCGGTGCCCGATACACTGGTCGATGAAATTGCCCTGGTCGGAAGTAGAGATCATATTAAGGGTCGACTGGCGGCCTGGGAAGACAGTGCGGTCACCGGTTTGTTGGTATCGCCCAGCTCCGAGCAGGAAGTGGACTTTTTGGCCGAGCTGATATTGGGTTGAGTGATACTGCTAAGGTATGGTGCTGAGGGATAATACCGAGCATGGTCTAGTCACTAAGTCCTAGCTATTTTTCTAAAACCTGCGCCGAAATCTAATTGATTTGTTATATGTTTTTTGCCACCGAGGCATAACTAGCTAACGCATTAACAGTTGACGAAGTGGCATTTGATATAGCGAAAAGCTCGCCATTTTCAAATGCGCTTTTCATGCTGGTATCATCCATCGAAGCAAGCACACTGTCATACTCCTGGCTAAACCAGCCAGGTACTTGTTGTGAGTTAATGATAATTTGATGTTTGTTTAATGCAATACCACTACCGGCCAGCGATGAACCACTTTCTTCAACGGCGTTGTTAAAAGCGTCTTGGAAAGCGTTGGCCGCAGCAATGACTGACTCATCAGAAAGTGTAAGCCCTTTAGCTGACCACCGCTGTACTGTACTTGTGCCCAGTGCCATCATTAAACCTTTTTTATACTGACCCTGCTCGCCCGTAAAATCGATCAGGCCGCCGCTGTTTATCTCTTCAAGTATTTTTGTTCTTGCCGCTTGGCTGATTTCCACTGAATTAGAATGATTCTCTTCGACCGGCAAGGACTTGCCGCTGACCTTGGCAATATTGGTCCCATTTTCTGGAGCCGTTGCTTGTTTTAGTATGGGTATGTTGCCCAAATTACTCACGATCATGGTTATTAGCTCCCTTTATCCACGCGATTAGCAATGTTGATGCCAAGTGAGACACAATCTTCTGCCCCTGTTACCGGCGACGCCTGTTGCTCAGACGTGAATATACTTTTGTCTATAAATTACTCAGGCTGATCTGAGAATAGAGTCAATTTCTGAGTGAGTGGCCGTTTTACGGCAGTAATGCTAGGTCTTGCAAGCCATCGCTGAGAATCAATCACGGACCATTTTCCAGTAGGAAAATTACAGATTGATTGGGTAAGTAATGTGCCAGAAGCAGTGATTAGCTTGTTGAGACATCAAGAGAAACAGAGTTTAATACCGGCGTTAATAGTAATCGTCAGCGCAATTGAAGGACTTTTGGAATGGATGGCCTACCTGTCGTTGCTGGCACTAAGAGCTGGTTTGCTAAGCTAGAAGTGTTAGCAACCGGTCATCGCGAGTAATGCTAGCCACAGATTGTCGCCACTGTGGATAGACCATACTAACTAACACGGGTCAGCGTCACTGTGTCTGTTTGTATTCCGGCAAGCCAAATAAGCGAAGCCATGCGAGCATTGTTTCAAATTATTTAGATCCAAAAATCAAGTGAATGGTGGTCGACACGGAGCAATGATAGGGATTGTTGAGGCTGCGGACTCGGAGCTTGAATGGGTAGAAAAAGCGTAAATCAGCTAAAGTTGATCCAACGTCAATACTACATTCCATCACAGGGAAACAGCGGGCGCTAATGTACGATCTATCCGTTTTATCCCCGGCCTCGCTAGAATTCCGGGTCATGGGGGATCAAAGCGACGGCTGACCCAGAGCTATCAATACAACAACTTGCTTTAGGCAATAGCAGGTCTCGAGGGCGCTGAACTATGACCGCCAATTGGGATTGTCAGCTTGTTTTTCTAGGCAAACTAATAGTCCCGACGGTTATCGGTGAACAATGAAACGATTACACATACAGCTAGTATTAGAGTGGGAGTGCAGAAAGTGAAAATGTGCTTATTATTAAGCTTGCTAACAATGGTGATGGCGGCCTGTGTGGCAGCGCCGAGTTCAGAGGGTCGGGAGGTACACCCAGCCCAAAGCCAGTGTCGGGACCCGCGGCCGCAATTATGTACGATGGATTATCAGCCGGTCTGTGGCAGCCGCGATAACGGTCGACGCTGTATCACTACGCCCTGTAATAGCACTGAGCTGCATAATTATGCCAATGCCTGTGCCGCCTGTGCTGACGCCGCAGTGTACTCGCACTACCCCGGCGTCTGTATGGGTCGATGATTGCTTTGCGACCATAACGCCGACGCAATTGAAACGTCGTACAAGGTCAAGCCCTTAGCCGCGCAGTAAAGGTGCGGCCGATTGCGGGGGGGCCGTGATTTGCATGCTGTTGCTGCGGCGCCGGGTTTGTTTTGCAAAATACGTTCAGCTGGTCAGGCGTTTGTGCAGGTGCGGGTACATCTGCTTCAGATTAAATAATTCCAGTTGCAGGCGCTGATCGGGGATTTTACGCCCATCAAAGAAGTGGTGATACAGGGTTTGGTAACGTTCGCCGAACAGTAGGCGGTGGTGGCTGTTGATAAATACCGGGTCGGGGCGCAGCGAGCTCAAACTACCAAAATCTGTGTGAAGTCCGTTGCCCTGACCTACCGAGCGCGATCCTGATTGGGTAAGGGCAATTTTTTTAAAGCTGAGATAAGACTTGTCGTGCATTTTGGTGAACTGTGCCTGGTTGCCGATCATTTTATCGTAGCTGATCAGCATTTGTGGGTCGCTAAGGTCAAGGCAATTTTTCAGCGGTGTCCCCCAGCTGCGTAGATATTTTTCCGCCAGATTGCGGGTGACTTTCCCCGGGCCAAACAAGTCGTTAAAGCCAGAGTCACCATCGACCGAGGCGTTGCCAACGAGGGTTGCGTGGCGCCCGGGTATGGTGGTGACAAATGCCCGGGTACTGCCATGGATAGCGGGCAGTACCGGGGTGAAGCCGCGGGAGCGCTCGTCGGCGGCAAAAATGGCGACATAATTCGCGACATTGGAGCCAATGGTGATACGGTGTTGATCGAAGCCGCCAGTGCCCGGCACAGGATCGCAGGCGAAAATATTGACCGGAATATGTGCCAGTTCAGGGGTCTGCGCCAGTGCATTGGCAAACATATGGCAGGTGACAGCGCCGCGACTCCAGCCCAGTACATTGATGGTGGTCAGCGGGTTGTTCTTACTCATGATCTCGACTTTTTTTTGCTGCAGGGCCTGGGGCGATATACGCGGGTGCAGCGGCATGTTTTTTTCACGTGTCCCCCACAATCTGCCCGGTACAGTCTCTACCCCGACCCCCATCTTACGCAGGGTTTTTTCCTCGCTGCGGGTGTGTTGTTCGCGATTAACCTGGCCTACGCCTAATACTACTGCTACCGCGTGTTGTACATTTTCCTCCCAACCTTTGCCCTGCAAGGTGCCGCGCAGCCCCGAGTAGTTGCCGGATTTGACCCACTTTTCTGCCTCCTGCATATTGCCGCTTCCGGGGCCATCGACAATAATCCAGTCGGCAAACTCGTGGCCGGTGTGATTGCGTGCCAGTGTTGAAACCAGCTCACCCTGGTGGTAGTTAGTATTGGCAAAGTCAAAGCTGTTAGACCCGGTGCCGCAGAAGTAGACGGTTAGCGTGCTCATAGTTGCTCCGTAATTATTATCGTTTTAATCGGACATAGCCTATGTGATGAGTCTACGCCTATTACTTGATATAGAAAACAGTAACGACTTTAATGCCTTTGATCTTGTTGCCCGGCAGCTGCAACTACGAGTCTAACATCGAACAATAGTGAGCCCGAAATTGTAGCTGCTGCGACACTAGGTTTTTTTGTTATTTTGCCAGTTGCCCCAGGGCTGACTTGCTGTTGTTGGTGCGGCGCTGTCGTCGCTAGTACTTCGTTTGGGGGCTCTGGGCACGGTGCGCGCAGCTGATTTTTTTGCGGCTGTGCTGCTGTGGTCCCGGGTCTTGTGGGCAGCCGTTTTACGAATATGGTTCAACACCGACACAGGCACAGTTTTTTGTGCTGGAAAACCCTCGATCTCTCGACGTTCAATGACCTGTTGCTGGCGACCCTCAATGGCACAGAGTCGCTTAAAATCGTCTCTGGAAACCAGAGAGACCGCCTCACCCTGGGCGCCGGCCCGGCCGGTTCGGCCGATGCGGTGGATATAATCGTCGGCATCGTCGGGCAAGTCGTAGTTGACCACACGCTGCAGGTCGTCGATGTCGATGCCTCTGGCGGCTATACCAGTAGCTACCAACAGCTTGACCTGTCCAGATTTAAAGTCGGCCAGTAACTGGCTGCGAACAATCTGACTTCTACCGCTGTGAATGGCCTCGGCGGCAATGCCGCGTTTTTCCAGTTGGCTGACTAACTTAGCTGCGCCGTGTTTGGTGCGAATAAAGATGAGTGCCTGGGTCCAATGGTATTCCTTAACCAAATGACTTAGCAGCGAGGACTTGTTGTCCTTGTCGACAGTGACCAGCCATTGAGAGATCTGCGGTCCGTTGTCGGCTTGGGGTAGTACCGACACTTCAACCGCATTGTCGATAGCTGTGCGCGCTAGTTGTCGCACCTGCTCCGACATAGTGGCAGAAAACAGCATGGTCTGACGCTGTACTGGCAGACGCTCGACAATTTTATTGATATCACCGATAAAACCCATATCGAGCATTCGGTCGGCTTCATCCAACACCAAGGCTTTGAGTTCGTCAAAATACAATGCCCGCTGATGGGCCATATCTAACAGTCGGCCGGGGGTGGCAACCAGTATGTCAATGCCATCGATCAATTGCTGCTTTTGTGCTTCGCCATCGACCCCGCCGACCATCGCCATGCTGCGAATGTCCAGATGTTTACCGTACTGGCCAATCGTGTCCTCTACCTGTATCGCCAATTCGCGGGTAGGTACCAGAATCAGCGCGCGCAGACGTTTGGCTCGCCGTTTATGGGGGCCGCTGAGCATTTGTAATAGGGGCAGTACAAAACTGGCGGTCTTACCGGTTCCGGTCTGGGCCGAGGCAACAATATCTCTGCCTGCTAAAAGCGTCGGAATGGTCTGTTGCTGAATAGCGGTAGGGGCGCTGTAACCGCGTTCTGTAACGGCTGTTACCAGGGGCTCGCATAGGCCCAGTTCGGAAAATGTCATTGGCGTCTCAAAAATTTGGCCCGTTTGCAGAGATTGCTGGCAGCGAGCAGTAAAATAGGATGGCAGTATAACACCTATTGCCCTGCGGCTACCGGAGTGCCTGTAGGTCATGGCGGTAGGTCGTGGCGCCAGCTTTAGTTAATAGCGAGAAGTGGTAGAAGTGGCCCATCACAGTTTCAATTATGGCTGCAACAGCCCTGTGCTTGTGCCTTTTGTTTCAGGCGTGTATCGAGGTATGGTCAATCGTCTGGCGGAGATGTAGTTGAGAGTACTATGAGAAGAAAATCAGCGACGAATAGATTAAGTAGAGCTTATTGCTGGTGTTGCACCTTGTGTCGCAATAACGTCATTCGTGGCATCCCCTGGTGGAGGTTGTAGCGAACTGAGTAGGACTAATGCAGAGGGCTGCGCTATATGATTTTTTGATGTTGTGGCGTTGCGGCTCGCGTTGCGGTTAGCCTTTTGGCGGACTACCCTTGATAATGGTGGCTGAACAGGTAACGGTCTAAAGTAGTGTGTTAACGCAGTCGTCTTTCAAAATAGCTTTTTGTCGACCTTAGGCAATTGCGTTTATTCTGGCTGCCAGCGTTTGTCCTGTAGCGGGCTATTCGCCTTTTTAACGGCGACGGCACAACCGAGAGTCTCCAACACAGAGCATAAAATTATCGAAGGAATTATACGCCAACTGCTAATTACGACCCTGCTGCTTATTGCTGCGGGCCCGGGGCAAACGCAAGTATTGCAGGTGGGTGTTACGCCTATTGCGCCGCTGTATACGGTATCGGAGCAGGGTGTTGTTGGCGGTATTCTGACTGATTTATTAATTCAGGCGCTGGATAAGATAGATATGCCCTACGACATCCGGGTCTATCCGCCGAAGCGGTTACTACGCAATATAATAAGTGGCGTCGCCAGTCTGACCATTGGCGTCAAGAACAACCTGCAGCGGCCCGAGAGCCGGGCGCTGTACAGTGATAAGCCTGTTTATCAGTTGCAGTTGCAAATTTATAGCCTAACATCCACGCCCGTAATTAACCGGCTTGAGGATTTACAGGGACACAATGTCGGTCTGGTCAGGGGCTATCAATACGGCTCTGGGCGCGAACAACTAGAAGCAGTCAATAATAGCGGTCGCATTGTCGACGTTAGTTCTCACCTCAGTGGGCTCAATTTGCTAAGCAAGAAGCGAATTGCTTACTTTTTAAATTACCGGCAGACCAGTGTCGCCGAGGACCGGGCTATCCGTCATTACACGCTACACACCGTGGATATGTACTTTATTGTGTCTAAGCGTCACCCTCGGGCCCAGCAATTGATGGAATCGCTAGAGCAGGCCCATGCGAAGAGGCTACAATAGCGCCTAGGGTTTTTTGAGGACGGCAGTTACTCGCCCAGTGCTGCGCGTATAGAGGTTAACGCCGCCAGTATTTGCGCCCGTGGCGCGGCAATATTCAAGCGCATAAAACCTGCACCGCCGCTGCCATATTGAATGCCCGGGCTCATCGCCACCTTGGCCTGGCCGACAAAAAAGCGCTGCAATGCCTCGTCTTTCATCGCTAGAGCGCGGCAGTCCAGCCACAATAAATATGCGCCTTCACTGCGGATCAGTTTTATTTGCGGTATATGTTGCTCCAGATATTGGCCGACTGCGGTCTGGGTGTCTTGAAGATAGACCAATAGCGCCTCTAGCCAGTCTTCTCCGCCGTTGTAGGCGGCCTCAAAACCGCAGATGCTGAAGGGGTTCATATTGCTGGATTGGCTCTGATCATAGGCCTTTGTTATCGCGCTGCGTTGCGCCGGGTTGTCAACCACCAGCGCCGATAGGCTTAAACCCGGCATATTAAAACTCTTGCAGGGGGACACGGCGGTGATGATTGAGATGTCATCGTCCAGGGTGGCAAGAACGGTGTGGTTTTGCTGTACCAGGTCAGCGTGTATCTCGTCCGCAATAACTGTCATATTATAGCGCCGTAGGATCGTCAACAGTGCCTGTAACTCCTGGTGCTGCCAGACCCGGCCCACCGGGTTGTGGGGCGAGCACAGCAGCAATACACTTGCCCCTGCCTCGGCGCATTGGGCGAGGTGGTCCAGATCCATACGGTAGTGGTTGTGCGCTAGTAGCAGTGGATTTTCAACGAGGCTGCGGCCAGTATCTTGCACCGCGCTAAAAAAGGGGGAGTACACCGGTGGTTGAATGATAATTTGCTCGCCGGGCGCCGTTAAAGCGGTGATTGCGGTGTAAATACTGGATACCACACCAGGGCAGATCACAATACTCTCCCGTGCAATCGACCAGCGGTGGCGGCGTGCAAACCAGTGTTGCAGGGATTGATAGAGCGACTCGGGATACTCCGTGTAGCCATAAATCCCATGTTGGGCTCTGGCCACTAGGGCCGCTGTCACCGCCTCGGGGGCGGCAAAATCCATGTCTGCAATCCATAGGGGATTGACGTCTTCGCTGCCGAAGCGGCTGCTGCGGCCATCGTACTTCAAACTACCGGTGCCAAGTCGACTCGGCGGCATGTCAAAGGGACTGTTCAACCGCGGTAGCGCCACAGAGTCGCTTCCGACAGGCTGTGTTGGAATTTGCGACTGGTCTCGCGAATAACAAAGGGCACCGAGACAGGTTCTTGTAACAGCTCAAAATGTGTTTCTAATATTGCCTTCAAACCCTCAAAGGTGGTGACATTCTCACCGTCGACCTTGCGCCCGCCGACCCACTCCTCTTTGTTAGTGTGCTCTTCCAGCCAGGTATAGGGCGATGCGATTAAAAGCACACCGCCGGGGTTCATCCGCTGATGAATCGTGCTTAAAAATAGCGAGGGTTGGTATAAGCGATCGATTAAATTGGCTGCCAATACTAAATCATAGCCGTTATAGTTGGGTTTTAAGTTGCAGGCATCGCCCTGGGAGAAGTCAATTTTTTGTGCGCTGTCCGAGTCGCAAAAATCGCTCAGTTTACGCTCGCGATACAGTGCCAGTTCACCTTCGTCGGCAATACTGTAGCGAATAACACCTTGGCACTGCAGTTGCGTTGCCAAATTAATCAAGCGCGCAGAAAAATCGATAGCACTCACTTGATCAAAGTGCTTGGCCAGTTCAAAGCTCGAGCGGCCCACCGCACAGCCAATATCAAGCGCCCGACCGAGGGCTTGTCCACCCATGGCGCCCAAAGCTAGATCCGCTAGCGCCTTGGAAAAATTATCGACTTCAAAATAGTTATCGCCAAAATGAAATTCGGCGTATTCAGACAACATCTTGTCAGTTTCGTAATTTGATGCCATAGGTTCTTCTAACTCCTTTGCGAGTACATAGCGGAAACCCGCGTGTTGGAAAAAGTGTTTTCTAAAAGCGTAGCGGGCACTGCGGCGGCTCTCATTGCCGCAGGAAATCCAGGAGCCGCCTTTGAACAGATTGTGGCGGCCGTCGAACGTCGGCATGGTGAAATCGTCATATAACGGGTGCACCTTAAAGTCATCGAAGGGATAAATGGCCGTTTCGGTCCATTGCCAAACATTGCCCACAACATCGAAGAGTTGGCCCTGGGCGTGACGATTGACCGGGCAGCAAGAGGCGTGATGATCCAAATGCAAATTGGCGTTGGCGCCGCGGTCTGCTTCGAGCTCGTCAATGCCGGCAAAATCATACAATCGATACCACTCGTCTTCGCTGGGCAGACGCAATTGTTGCCCGGTTTTTTCGCTTAGCCAATGGCAAAACGCTTTTGCTTCGTGGTAGTTGACTTCTGCGGGCCAATCCCATGGCATGGCCACAATGTCGGTCATCAGGCGCAGCTGCCAGCTACCAGCTATGTCTATCCAAAAGCTAGGATGACTGGCCTGGGCATAGTCCAGCCACTGACGTCCCTCCTCGGACCAATACTGAGTTTGCTGGTAACCACCGTCCTCGACAAAACCCAAAAATTCGCCATTGCTGACCAAATAGCGGGAGGCTTTAAAACTCTCGACTGTAACCTGGTGATGGCCGTACTCGTTGTCCCAACCGTAATAGGGATCGTTGTCGGTTTTCCCCAGGCTCACAGCACCGGCGGGAATAGGCAGCAAGGCATTGCTGGGGACATCGCCGCGGTCCTGATCGGGGGCCCATTGTGGTAGCGATTGTAGCCACTCGATATTCTGTTGCCGAATTAACACCGAAGAGGTCTCGAGATGAATGTGCTCATGCTCTATGCCCATCACAATTGTCCACCAGGGGTGTTGCCAGTTGATTGGTAAAGTCAGCGGTGCGCACTGAATCAGGGTGTTGATTAGCGCCCGTACCTCGGCGCGATAGTCTTTGACCGCGGCCACTGTAGGCCAGTCATAGTTGGCTTCATCCAGATCGTCCCAGCCCATCTCGTCAACGCCGATAGCAAACATTGACTCAAAGCCGGGGTTGACTCGCTGCTCGATCAAGCCCGCCAGTAGCAGTTTGTTGATAAAAAAGGTGGCGGTATGTCCGTAGTAGAAAATCAGCGGGTGGCGCAGTGAAATCGGCTTTTGGTAATAGGCGCGATCATCGACTAAGGTTTCAAATAAACTGTCGTAACGCTGCCAACTAGCATTGAAATAGTCGGCGATTTCCCGCCGCTTGGCCTCGACATCATCGCCGGTTAACAAGGGCGTTCGCAGCGACGGTGTGGTTAGCTGCCGTTCGCTATTGTTGTCGCTAGGTAGTGGGCGTCGCAAAGACTGCGATGGTGACATTACGTTATCCTTATTCTTTCGATTGATTGACCAGGTTTTACTTTATAAAAATAGTTGTGACGCACGGCGTCGGCCGGTGTTACGAAAATACGGTCTTTAGCCTGCGTTGGGCCCAATTAAAACCTTCGTTGCGCGCACCCAGTGTAGTCGAGGCCGTTGCCAGCAGATAAACCCAGGCAAACAGGTCAGCGAATTCCTGCCAGCGGTGGTGCGCATCATCACAAACAATCACTACAGGCATCATAGGCAATCGCCACTATGGGTTCAAGGGAGTGTCGGCAACTACTGGTGGCTCTTTGAGTGGGGCTGGTCTGTCAATCAAACACTGGCGGGGGCACCGGTCTATATACGGTAAGGTATTGATTTTTGGATTACTATTTATTACTGATTACTGCCACAGCGTCCTGCAACGCTCGGTGGTTGTATTTGTCTGCCACATTTTATTGCGGCTATCGCCACCACCTGCGCTGTTAATGGGGGCAGAAAAGTCTAAACACGGTCAGTTGTTGGGATAAAAAGGCGCAGAAAAGAGGGCTTTCTCCGGCACAGTCTCAACAAAGCGGCTTAGAGTGTATATAATTGTCTTTATTCTAATAATACGCCCTCACTGATATCTAAGGATTAACGCTGTGTTTAGACTGCTCCCCCGCAATTCTCTCAGGCTAATGAGCGTGTCGCTGCTACTTTGTGCCTGTGCCGCGCCCGATCCGAAACCCGTGGAAAACTCGTCGGCAGTGACGCCGGAGCGGGTTTTGCCGACCACCGGCGCCGAGCAAAAAACAGTCCAAGCCCGCGGTCAATCAGCCGGGAAAACACCCGGCGCCGCCACCGTGGAGTCGCCGCGCAAGCCCAGTAACAGTATTCCTCTGTCTGACTCTGTAACAGCTGCGGCGCCGCTGTTACAGCTGAAGGATTTGCCGCTCAGCCTGGCCGGTGACTGGACCCTGGCGGCCAATGGGGCCTATGCTAACGACTGCTACCTGATGAGTAAAGACGTTAAAATTAGAGACGGGCACGGTGGTGGTGCGCTGCGAATTTTGGTGGCTGCGGGTAAAATGTTGCTGATTAGCACATCGAATATCGATATGAGTTACTCTGATACCGGTTTTAGCTTTGACGGGGGTGAACTGTTGCCACTGGAATCGCTTTATTCAGAAACCGCGGTACTGGTTGAAAACTCTTATAAAGCACTGTTAACCGGTATGCAATCGAATTCAATCATGACGGTACGGCTGGGATTTTGGCCGAGTTGGCCGGTGACCAAATCCTACCAAGCGCGCATCGAAATGACCGGTTTTACACCGGCACTAAAACAGCTTCAGGCATGTAATGCTCTGCTTTAAAATAGGGTTATTTAACGCTTGTTGCGCCTAGATAAAGGATAATAAAAATGGGCTTGCGTACAAAATTCAACTTGGGTTTATTGTTAGCGTCGTTGTTAGGGCTCGGTCTTGCGGCCTTTTCCAGTAATACTATTTTGCAGAACAATGCTCGTGACGAAATATTACAATCCGCACGATTTATGATGGAGAGTGCGATTGCGGTGCGCGGCTATACTGTTAGTGAGATCAAACCGCTATTGGCCATTCAGCAGCGCCGTCGATTTATTCCTCAGACAGTACCTGCCTATGCGGCGGCCGAGTACGTGCACCGTTTTCAGCAGAAACACCCGGAATACAGTTATAAGGAAGCTACTCTCAATCCTACTAACCCCGCCAACAGAGCCACTGATTGGGAGGCTGACATTGTTAGCTGGTTTCGCGATCATGAGGGTGAAGAGGAGTTGGTCGGCGAGCGCGAAACCACTACCGGCCCCCAGCTTTTTCTGAGTCGCCCTATTACCATTACTAATCCGGCCTGTCTGGCCTGCCACGACACCGCGGCGAAGGCGCCGCAAACGTTGATCGATACCTATGGCTCCGCCAACGGTTTTGGCTGGAAAGTCGGTGAAACCGTCGGTGCGCAGGTGGTTTCGGTTCCTATGTCGGTGCCCATGGCCAGAGCTGATCAAACTTTTCAGACCTTTATGATTACCATGGTTGGGGTTTTTGTCGCACTGTTCTTGCTGCTTAACGGTATGCTGCACCTAGTGGTCATAAGGCCTGTGCGGGCGATGTCGATCAAGGCCGATGAGGTCAGCATGGGCGCACTGGATGTCGAAGAACTCAGTGTTGAAGGTAGTGACGAGATTAGTGATCTCGGCCGCTCTTTCAACCGCATGCACCGCAGTTTGGACAACGCTCTAAAAATGATCGATGAGGACGACTAGATAGGCTATGAGTTCGCAAATCCCAGCAACCATTGGCAAATACCGTATTCAGCAGGAGCTGGGTCAGGGGGCTATGGGTGTCGTTTACCGGGGCTATGACGAGCAAATTGATCGATTAGTGGCCGTCAAAGTGTTGCATACACACCTGCTGTCCGGCGCGCAGGGGGAGGAATTTCTGCAGCGCTTTATTCAGGAGGCCCGGGCCGCGGCTCGCTGTTTGCACTCGAACATTGTCACCGTGTTTGATTTTGGCGAGGATCAGGGCAGGCCCTATATTGTGATGGAATATGTCGAGGGTATTGAGTTGAAGGCGCAGATGACGGCCTATGACAAAATACCGCTAGCGCTGGTGGTTGATATTGTTATCCAGGTGCTTAATGCCCTGGATCACGCCCACGAACAAGGCATTGTTCACCGCGATATCAAGCCCGCTAATATTATTGTGTTAAAAAGTGGCAGCATTAAGGTCTCTGACTTTGGGGTGGCCAGGGTCGATGCCTCGGAATTAACCGGAACCGGTTATATGGTTGGTACCCCCAGCTATATGTCGCCGGAGGGCTTGCAGGGTTTACAGGTCGATTACCGCGCTGATTTATACAGTGTCGGTGTGTTGTTATTCGAATTACTCAGTGGTCAGCGGCCATTGCAGGGCAGTCATTCCGGTCAGCACCGAGAGACCATTGAGGGCTTGTCCCATCTCAGCTCACACAATATTGAGGCACTGCTACCGGTGGTCTGCCGCTCGTTGGAAGCCGCCGCCGGCGCTCGTTTTCAATCCGCCCGAGAATTTATCGAGGGCTTGCGAGCGGTAGCTGGCATCGATCTCAGTACGGTTGCCACCAGCAGCTTGCCGGAAATAGACGAGCAAACCATTATCAGTAGTCGCAGTGGCGCGCCAAGCAGCTCTCATAGCCAATGGGGCTCGGAATTTCTTAGTTCGATAGAGAATAGTTTGTTGAAACATGTCGGGCCAATGGCCAAGGTACTGGTAAAAAAGGTCGGTAAAAAGAGTAGCAGCATTGCCGAGTTATCCTCGGGATTGGCGAGCTATATTCCCAACCCGTCCGAGCGCGAGCAGTTTGTGCGCAATTTAGAGTCTGCGGTTAAGGAGCAAACACTCAGTACAGCCGCCGACAATAGTGCGATAAACCCTCAGCAGAGTATTGCTGACAGTGCAGTGTCGGCCATTGCTCTTTCTTTTTCTGAGCAGGAGTTGGCGACACTCAGTTCCAAGTTGGTCGCCTATATGGGGCCTGTCGCCGGGCGACTGGTAAAAAAAGCCGCCAAACGTGCCACCAGTCTTGAAGGCCTTCAGCAGAGCGTGGCGGCAAACATTAAGAACAGCGCCGAGCGCGAAGCATTTATCGCCAGTTTGCACGACTGACTGCCAGTATTGTGCCGAGCATCATTCGCAGCGGAAATAGGGCATCGCCGTGCAATTGACAGCAATCCCAGCAAGCACTAGTTGTAACACGGTCTGTGCTCGCTTTTTTACCGCTAACGGTTAGTGCCAGCGTCTTTGTACACTTCAACTTGCACCTGACAGGTGCCAGAACTGGGTCCCTGGGCTAACTTCGAAGTAGCTAAATCTCGGGTCAGTACATTGGGGTTTCCCGCCAACTCCAGCGAGCCAGGCTGAACCGGGTCCTGGGGTCGGTACCAGGCGCCGGTGGGCAGTGAAACCACATCCGGGCGAAGACTGTCGGTCAGCGCGGCGCTGGCCAGACAGCTGCCGCGCTCATTAAACACGCGTACTGTGCAACCTTCGCTTATACCCCGAGCCAAAGCGGCGCTGCGGTGTATTGACATCACTTCTATGCCTGCTACTTTTCCCTCTTGACTCAACGCACTGTGATCCAGCTGGCTGTGCAGGCGCCGCTGTGGCTGAGGTGAAATCAGTGCCAGAGGAAAGCGACTGCTAGTGTCTGTGCCGAGACGTTCAAACGGTTCTAGCCAACTGGCATGCCCGGGGCAGTCGTCATAGCCAAGGGCGGCGATTGTGGCTGAAAACAGCTCTATCTTTCCAGAAGGTGTTGCCAGCTTGTGCGCTACCGGATCCGCGCGAAAATTTGCTAGCCAGGGACTACGAATATCGGCGTCGGGAATACGGTATTGCTTGTCGTCCCAAAATTGCTCGAAACTGGGTAAGTTGAAGCCGGCCTTGGCGGCGCGCTGGTCGGACTGCTGCCACATATGGGCGATCCATTCGCGCTCATTGCGCCCTTCGGTAAACTGCTGTTCGATACCCAACTGGTGGGCCAGGCCCTTGAATATGAGGTGGTCTGATCGAGCCTGGTGTTGAGGTGCAATTGCTTGCTCCATGATATGCGCGTAGGGGTCGTGGCTACTGGCGCAGATATCCTCTCGTTCCAGCGCGGTGGTGGCGGGGAACACGATGTCGGCCCATTGCGCTACCGGAGTCCACCAAGGCTCATTGACAATAACAGTATCGGGTTGACGCCAGGCTCGGCACAGCCGGTTTAAGTCCTGATGGTGGTGAAAAGGGTTGCCCCCGGCCCAGTAAATCAGTTGGGTGTCGGGGTATTCAATGCGTTGGCCGTCGTAATCTATAGTCGCGCCGGGGTGTAATAGCATATCGGCAATGCGGGCGACGGGAATGGAAAAGTTAGCGGGGTTGGGTCCCTTGCTCAAGGTAGCCCAGTTAAATCGTCGCCAGCTGCTGCCGATAAACCCCTCCGCGCCATAACCGAATCCAAAACCACAGCCTGTTAAGCCCACCTGGCCCAACATACAGGCCAGGCTTATTGCCATCCAATAGGGTTGTTCGCCGTGGTGGGCACGCTGTAGTGACCAGGCCATGGTTATAAACGTGCGTTTACTGGACATTTGCTTGGCCAGCGCTACGATGTCCTCGGCTGGGACATCGCAGATACTCGCAGCCCAAGCCGGTGATTTAGCTTGGCCGTCGACGCTGCCCAACAAATAGGCGCGAAAAGTGTCG